>ERZ779880.134-NODE-134-length-115696-cov-11.898176_pt1 | contig 115696 bp, 86 predicted proteins | sample MGYA00511555_ERZ779880 | MGnify/ENA primary metagenome ERZ779880 (study PRJEB29588, sample SAMEA2145815) | human gut metagenome | biome: human gut; feature: human-associated habitat; material: faeces | place: Denmark | collected 2008/2010 ... | reverse complement strand
TCAACTTAATGGCTTTTAAACTTTGGGCTTGCAGACTCGTCAAACCCAACATCAAAGTGGCTAATACACAAAAGATAGTTCTCATGACATTGTATTTTAAAGAATTACGAATGCAAAAATAACAATATATTCGTTTTCTCAAAGATTCCTAGAATTATTGTGCAACCTGTTTTACTTGATGTCCGTCTATATATGAAAAAATACTCTTTTTTCAGACTTCTTTAGAAGAAAAAGGAAATATGAACATTATTAATGACTTTATTTGTACGATGAAATCGTAAATAGTGTAATTTGCAGTAAAATGTATTATTTTTATAGTGATAGATGAACGTATGAAAGAGAAATTATTTACCTTATTTTGGGTACTGTTCCTTGCGCTTCCTCTGTATGCGCAGGCTGATAAAACCGGTTCCTATTCAATTAAGGGACAGGTGTTAGATTCGCTGAGTAACGAGTCCGTACCCTATGCGACGTTGAGAATTGCTTTTGCGAAGACCCCCGAGAAACCGGTCAAGCTTTTAGCGTGTGATGTGGATGGTAAGTTTCAGGCACCATTGAGTAGCGCCGGCAAATATATCATCTCTATGCAATCTATAGGAAAAGCTCCTGCCGAGAAAATATTTACGATCTCGGATAAACAGAGGAACTTGGATTTGGGTAAGTTATATATGCAGGAGGATAACCAGCGGCTGGGGGAAGTGACGGTTACGGCGCAGAAACCTTTGGTGAAGGCTGAGATTGATAAACTTACCTATAGCTTGGAAGATGACCCCGAGGCACAGACCAACAATACGTTGGATATGTTGCGCAAAGTGCCGATGGTAACCGTGGATGGAGATGACCAAATCCAATTGAAAGGTTCCACGAACTTCAAGATCTACATGAATGGTAAACCTTCTAACCTGTTGAGTAATAATCCTGCTGAGGTATTAAAGAGTATGCCGGCCAATTCCGTGAAAAACATAGAGGTGATCACAGACCCGGGCGCTAAGTATGACGCCGAGGGTATCGGTGGTATTATTAATATCATTACAACGAAAAATGCTCTACAAGGATATACTGGTACGGTTCGTGTGAACGGTAGTTCGTTGGGGCGTGTAGGCGGTGGTGGTTATGTATCTCTAAAAGCCGGAAAATTAGGACTTACCGCCAACTATAACTATAATCGGGAGCGGGACCCATGGAATGACGCTAACTCCGTACGGGAAGATTTGCAAAATGACGGGGAACACTTCTTGACACAAAATGGACGTAGAAAGAGCCGTGGACCGTTCCAATTCGGTTATTTGGAGGGAAGTTATGAGATCGACTCTTTGAATCTATTGACCGTTGGCGCGAACTTATTCCGTGGCGAGATGAAAAGTTTCTCGGAGTATAACGTGAATATGCAGGATATCAATCATAATCCGGTCTACAGTTATAACCGTAACTCGGAAACGACAGAGACATTTGGTTCTACGGACGTGAACGTGGATTACCAGCACTCTACCCATAAGAAAGATGAGTTGCTGACGGTCTCTTACCGTTTCAGCCATTCTCCGAATGATAGTAAGGATTATACGGAATTAGAGAATGTCGTGAATTACAATCCTTGGCTCGGCTATCCGCAAAATAATATCAATAAGGCTTCTACGAATGAGCACACCGGACAGGTGGATTATACGACTCCTACATGGAAGGACCAGACCTTGGAGGTTGGCGCGAAATACATATTCCGCCAGAGCCGGAGTAATACAGATCGTACCGCTTTCAACGATTCGCTGAATATATGGGAAGATGTTACTTCCAAGGATAGCCATTTCCGTCATACCCAACATATCTATTCCGCTTATCTGGGCTATTCGATGAAGTTTGATAAGTTTGGCGTGAAAGCGGGTGTCCGTGCGGAAGGAACTTCTTTGGATGTGAAATACGAGATGGCTCCCGATATGAATTTTGACACCCATTATTTCGACGTGGTGCCAAACGCTACGATCTCTTATCAACTGAGCATGGCGCAACAGCTTCGCTTGGGATATAATATGCGTATCCAGCGTCCGGGTATCTGGTATTTGAATCCTTATGTAAACAATGCGGATCCGCAGAATATATCCTTCGGTAACCCGAATCTGGACTCTGAGAAAAGTAATAATATTAACTTGAACTATAGTATGTTCGCCCAGAAATTCAGCATTAACGCGAGCGCTACTTATACGTTCGTGAATAATTCGATCGAGCAATATACCTTTATCGATCCGAAGAACCCGGGTATTTTCCAGACTACTTTTGGTAATATAGGAAAGAAACAATCTACGGGCTTGTTCGTATACGCAAATTGGAACCCGGTTCCTTTGTTCCGTATTTATATGAATGGAGGTGTGGATTATACGGATTTGAAGAGCGATATGAATGATATGGCGAACAGTGGTTTCAGCGGACGTATATTCGCCGGTACGCAGTTTAATTTCCCGATGGATTTTCGCTTGAACTTGCATGGAGGATATTTCTCTCCTTGGATTCAGTTGCAGGGTAAACGTTCTCCATTCTATTTTACGGGAATCTCCGTAAATAAGGATTTCTTGAAGAAAAAGCTCTCGGTTCAGTTGTCTTTCCAGAACCCGTTCTGGAAACGAATGAAGATGGAAAACACTTCTTCAGACGATACGTTCTTCCGCCGTGAGACCAATTACCGAACGATGCGCATGTTACAAGTTAGCGTATCCTATCGTTTCGGTACCTTGAAAGATGCTATCAAGAAAGTAAAACGCGGTATCAATAACGATGATGTGAAGAGCGGCGGCTCTGGCGGCGGCGAGCAGCAGATGTAAGTACAGGATTGAACACGGAACACACGGAACACACAGCGATACACTGAGGTCTATAGTATCAGTCCGTGTGTTTCGTGTATTCCGTGTTCAATATAATAATTAAACTTTTTCTTTTGCCGTCTTCTATATACTTTCTATCTTTACGATCCGAAAAACAGTTGGAGAATGAAGAATAGACTATTTGTTAACAATAATACCATTATACTATTCCTTTTTATTATAGGTAGTTTCCTATTCATAGAGTTGAATTTTCGGTATTGGTATCGTTTTCTGGAGCAGTATATGATGTTTCAGACTACCGGTAGTTATTTCCAAGACCGATTGGCCGAACCGGGTGGATTGAATGAATATGTGACTGAGTTCTTATCGCTTGCGTTTATCCATCCTTATGGGGCTTCGGTAGTGATCGCTTTATTATTAGGACTGATCTCCGGCTGTTTTTTCCTTTACTTAAAAGCTTGTGGGGTGCGTGCCTCTATGTTGGCGGCTATTCTTCCCTCTTTTTTAATTTGGATCTATCCGCAGGAGTCAATCGCCTTGTTGACGATGCTCGCTTTCGTGCAGGTTCTTGCGTATTTGTATACTTCAATCAAGATTGATTGGCTTCGTTATCTCTTTGGCTTCTTGTTTTTGGGGGGGCTCTTATTTTTTTGCGGCACCCGCTAATTTATTGTTGGCCTTATTGATCGCGGTTTATGAGTGTTGTGCTAAAGAGGATAAGGCTCGTTTTGGAGTAGCCATTATCGCTATCGCTTGGGGAGGTTTGCTACCGTTGATCGCCATGCGTACGGTTTATATTCTTCCGATGCGGGAAGCTTTTTTCAGCAAACATCTATGCCATCCCGAATATCCGATACCTAATTCTTTAGGATATATCATGCTTGCGTATCCTTTGATCGCTTTCATTCTTTATTATGTAAGGAGCCGGGTTTTCATCCGTAAGGAATCTTGGAAACGAATCGTTTCTTACGTTTTTCTTTTGATAGCGATGGTCGCCGGGATTCTCTATAAGAAAGATCCGATGGAGCAGGCCTATCGGTATGATTACTATGCACGGCTGGGAGAATGGCAGAAGATTGTCTCGCACGCTCGTGCGCATTCTGTGCGGGATATGGATGCCTTGATTTATCTGAATTTGGCTTTGTCGAAAACCGGACGTTTTACTTCCGATTTGATGCGTTTCCCCCAGATCGGTGAGGGTGGTTTTATTCCGCACGATCCGAAAAGCCGGATGGGATTGATCGAGGCGAGTGAGGTGGCTTGGCAAGTCGGGCAAGTGAACGCCGCCCAACGTTTCGCCTTTGTGGGGGTATTAAGTTCACAACGTTGCGTGCAACCTCGTTTGATGAAGCGTTTGGTGGAGACTTATCTGGTAACCGGCGAATATCGTGCGGCGGAGAAATATATCAAGATACTGGAATCGAACCCGCATTACCGGGATTGGGCAACCGCTCAACGTCCATTATTGGACTCCGTGGCTTGTGCGTCGGAAGATTGGATAGCGGCAAAACGGGCGATGCTTCCGATTACCGATAATCCTTTGGACCTGACCTTGATCTTTCCGAACGCATTGGCTTTTTTGATCGACGATCATGCCGATAACCGTCCGGCTTTCGAATATGGGATGGGATATCTTTTGGTTTATAAGGATTTGATGACTTTTATGCATTATATGGAATTGATGAAAGAACGGGGTGAGGCATTCCCGGTGCTTTATCAAGAAGCTATTTGCTTGTTCTTCGCGGCCGTACAGAAAGATCCGGAGGCGTTCCGGAGCTTCCCGATCAGTCAGGAGGTGCAGAATCGCTTCCTGCAATTCATGAAAGTGGCACGCTCTATGCCGCCGGCAGCCTTGAAGCAACAGTTTGGTGATACCTATTATTATTACGCTCAATTTATCCTGACTCCTAAACGACAATAATACATGGATAATACAAAGAAAAGAAAGATCGTCCGAAATTTTGTGATCGGATATCTAATAATACAAGTTCTCACTATAGTCGTATATTTAGGCTTTTGGTCCTTGCATCCGGAAGGCATTACGAATGTCACGAACGAACGTATGTCCCCGCCTCCTATTTTTCCGGATTATAAAGGGACGACTATACCTTATAATATAGCTCCGTTGAATTTCCGGATAAATGTACCAGCGGATGAATGCTATGCGAAAATAGAAGGTAGTGAGTCGGAAGTGTTTGAATATCATGGGACAAATACGATCCGTTTTAAGATGAAGGATTGGATTCGCTTGACACGTGCGAACCGTGGAAAAGCCTTTTTTGTTACGATCGCCACGAAGATAGGTGATGAGTGGACTAAATGGGCACCATTCTCTGTCTATATCAGTGATCAAGCGATCGACTCTCATTTAGTATACCGTTTGATAGAGCCGGGATACGAGAAATGGCATATTGTGGGTATTTATCAGCGGAATTTGGAGTCGTTTGACGAACAGCCGATTATCCGTAACGATATGACCGGCTATAATTGTATGAACTGCCATTCGTTCTGTATGGGAGATCCGGGGCAGATGATGTTCCATATGCGTGCGGCGAATGGGGGAACTTATATTGTCCAAGACAAGAAAATCAGTAAATTGAATACGAAAACGAATGGGACGATCAGTAATATGACGTATCCTTTCTGGCATCCTTCCGGGCGCTATATCACCACATCGGTAAATGATATCAAACAGTTTTTCCATTCCGTGAAAGAGAAAAAGATGGAAGTGTTCGACTTGGAGTCCGATGTGGTGGTGTATGACGTGAAAAACAAAGAAATCCTTTCGAAAGCCTCATTGATCACAAAAGATGCATTCGAGACTTTCCCCGCGTTCTCTCCGGATGGTAAATGGCTTTATTTCTGTACGGCCCCGGCCCAGAAGATGCCGGAGAATTATGATAAGGTACGTTATAATCTCTGCCGTGTCGCGTTCGATCCGGATCGTGGCGAGATCAGCTTCCCGATCGATACGTTGGTACATGCGGATAGCTTGAGCTATACATTTCCCCGTATCTCTCCCGATGGGCGTTTCCTGATGTACACGGAAACCGCTTATGGGCAGTTCCCTATTTGGCACCCGGATGCGGAGATCCGGATGATGGATTTGGAGAATCGGACAGCGATGGATATGTCTGCGTTGAATAGCCCGGATACGGATAGCTATCATTCTTGGAGTAGTAATAGTGATTGGGTCGTATTTAGTAGCCGCCGGGATAACGGTTTATATACTTTACCTTATATTTGTTATATAGGGAAAGACGGTAAGCCTTCGAAACCGTTCTTATTGCCTCAAGAAGATCCGGATAAGTATGACTATCAGTTGTATTCCTACAATATTCCGGAATTGACGAAAGGCGCCGTAGAGGTCAGCCCCTATGAGATCCAGCAAGTAGCCGAGAAAAATAAACCGGAGCAGGTTCGGTTTAAATGACCGGATCTATTTATATTCGCGTATAAATAAGAGATAAGATGACAAAAGATATTATAGCCGAATCTGTACAAAATGATTTACGGTATTTGCAATTGTTGGCACGGAGTTTCCCGACGATCGCGGATGCCAGTACGGAGATCATTAATCTGGAAGCGATCTTGAACCTACCGAAGGGTACGGAGCACTTCTTGAGTGATTTACATGGCGAGGATCAAGCCTTTAGCCATGTGCTGAGAAACGCTTCCGGTGCCGTAAAGCGCAAGGTGAACGAGATTTTCAGTAATACGCTCCGGGAATCCGAGAAGAAGGAGCTTTGTTCCTTGATTTATTATCCAGAGGATAAGCTGGAACTGATCAAGAGTCAAGAGCAAGATCTGGAAGATTGGTACCAAGTGACCTTGAATCAATTGGTACGTGTTTGCCGGAACGTGTCCTCCAAATACACCCGTTCGAAAGTACGTAAGGCTTTACCCAAGGAGTTCTCCTATATTATTCAGGAGTTATTGCACGAGTCTTCCGTAGAGCCGAATAAATCCGCTTATGTGGATCAGATTATTTGTACGATCATCTCCACGGGACGTGCGGACGATTTCATTATCGCTATGTGTAACTTGATCCAACGGTTGACAATCGACCTGTTACATATCATCGGCGATATTTACGATCGGGGTCCGGGCGCTCATCTGATCATGGATATCCTTTGCGATTACCATAATTTCGATGTTCAATGGGGTAATCATGATATCTTATGGATGGGAGCCGCTTCCGGTAATTTGGTAAGTATCGCCAACGTGATTCGTATGTGTTTACGCTTTGGTAATATGGCTACCTTAGAAGATGGATATGGCATCAATCTTTTGCCGTTGGCCACTTTCGCGATGGAGGCGTACGGGGATGATCCTTGTGCGTTATTCATGCCGAAAACAAAGTTCGCCGATAATGCAATGGATGAGAAGACCACCCGTTTGATCGCCCAGATGCACAAGGCGATCACCATCATCCAGTTCAAGCTGGAGGGTGAGATCATCCGCCGTCGTCCGGAGTTTGAGATGGATGACCGGATGTTGTTGCACCATATCGATCTGAAGCGGGGAGTGGTTCATATCGATGGAAAGGATTATATGCTTAAAGATACTAACTGGCCTACTTTAGACCCGAAAGATCCGTATCGTCTTTCTATTGAGGAGGAGGATTTGATCCGAAAGATCTTGCATTCTTTTGAGAGCAGCGAGAAGATGAAAAAGCATATGCGTTGTTTCTTCCGGCATGGGGGAATGTATCAGGTTTGTAATTCCAATTTACTGTTTCATGCCTCTATCCCGATGAATCCGGATGGGACGTTTAAGTCAGTACGTATCTTGGGGCAGGATTATAAGGGCCGTGCTTTGTTGGACCGTGTAGACCAACTGATCCGTACGGCTTATTTCAAGACCGGGGAGCAGGAAGAAGTGGAATATGCGCATGATTATATCTGGTATCTTTGGGGCGGCAAGGACTCTCCGTTATTCGATAAAAGCAAGATGGCTACTTTCGAGCGTGCCTTTATCGAAGAGGCCGAGACTCATAAGGAGGAAAAAGGCGCTTATTATACGTTACGAGAGCAAGAGGAAATTTGTGATAGGATATTGGATGAGTTTGGGGTGACCGGTATGCATCGGCATATCATCAACGGACATGTCCCTGTCCGTTCCAATCAAGGTGAGAATCCCATCAAGGCGAATGGCAAGATGTTAGTAATCGATGGCGGTTTCTCCCGTCCGTATCATTTGGAAACCGGTATTGCGGGCTATACATTAGTATATCACTCCCGTGGTTTCCAGCTTGTGCAACACGAACCCTTCGAATCCCGGGCGAAAGCGATCGAGGAAGGCTTGGATATCAAATCCACCACGATCGTGGTAGAATTAAGCTCCCATCGCCAGATGGTGAAAGATACGGATAAGGGTGCGGATCTTCAAAGCCAGATCAAGGACTTGGAGAAACTGCTTTATGCGTATCGGAATGGGTTGATAAAGGAGAAGGAGAGGATGGAGCGGTAGTTCCTGACAGATAGGGTATCGGACATACTGTAACGCTCCCCTAATGCCCATAAGCATTTGGGCACACGTTCATTCTTTCAAACGCCTAGTAGGTAAGAGCGCAATATTCAAGATCGGGGGACAAGAAGAGGCAAAGAATCTACTACATTGATCCTCATATAAAAAAGGTCTATGGTATTGACAAATATCCAATAGAATAATAGAAGATACAAAACAAGCAACGCCCCGTCACAGACTTACGAATAAGTTGGTGACGGGGCATTACTTTCTAAGAATGTCTTCACTTTCAACATCAATAGAATCCGAAAACCTTTGTCACCTGTTGACCGGTAGACGCAAGAGGACCTGATAGAGTAACCGTACAGCCACGTGATCCTCCTGTCTTGAAGAATATTTCACATAAATGGCTATCAGAGATATAAGATGATATACCATTACCGGAGACAGACCAATTATAGGAAGATAATACGGGATTACTTACGACAATTGTAAGCCTTGTGGGTGTATTGTATCCGGGAATCTGGTTTGCGGTCATCAACTCAATCTGCCCGGAGAAAGTATCACCTGTAAAATATCCTTCTAGCATCAGAGGGTCAGAAGCTCTATACGCTTCTTGGGAGGCTTCCACATAATTAGCGGGCTTTTCCGCATAGTTCGCAACGGCGACGAGTAACATCGCAAGTAAAATCAAATACTTCTTCATGTTCGTATTATTTTAAGATTATACAAAAAGGGCTAGACGAAACCTAAAAAGTCTCATCTAGCCCATAGAATATTTTAGAATGCGGGATAACCCGGGTTCTGTTTTAAGTTCTGGTTCGTTTGCCATGCGTCTTGAGAGATCGGGAAGATATTCATGTAGTCTTTCCCTTTCGTTTCAGATTTCAGCCAACGAGCGTTTTGGAAAGTTCCAAAGCGAATATTGTCTTGACGTGCGTGGCATTCCCATGCCAACTCGAACTTACGTTCTAAGGCGATCTTTTCTAGATCTACGGATGCGTAATTGTGGTTAGAGTTACCGTAAGCACGTTCGCGGACCGCATTGACCAAACGTGTAGCCTCCGCATTGTTGCCTCCTGTGCGTATCAAACACTCTGCTTTCATCAAATATACATCAGCCAGACGGAAAATATGGAAATCATTCTCCATCGCATTAGTTAAGGACTTATCGAAAGTCCATTTGTTACAACGAGCGCCGTCTTCTTGGTTCACGTCACCCCAAATCGTACCATCACGTTCCGTTCCGGGGATAACTGTAACTTCCGGAGTGTGTATCAAAGGACGGTCGTGTGCCGTGATCAACACTTTCCCAGTAGCAGGGTCGATACTTGGACCTACTAAGAAAGAGCCTTCATAGCGAGGATCTTCCTTGTCGAATAGCAATACATAATCCGGCTGTGCGCAAATACCGTTCCATGCGCTGAAAGTAGCTCCAAGAGGTATATTATCTTTATAGTGCAAAGTACGGTAATGTAATTGATTTTGCCATTCCGTATCGTTCGCACTAAAGCAGCAAGCCAAGATAGCTTCTCTTGATTGTTGGTTATTTACTTGGAAATTTGTTTTCCAGTTAGCCTCTAATATATAAGGAAGCCCCATCACGACATCACAAGCGTCAGCGGCCTCTTTATATCGAGGAGAGTCTACGCCCCAAGCCTCTGCGTTTAGGTACAACTTTGCCAATAAGGTATAAGCGGCACCTTTCGTGAATTTTCCATAACTAGCGTCAGAAACATCTTCACGAAGCAAGTCCTTGATCTCGTTTACCTCTTTAACCAACCAATCATAAACTTCCTTCCTTGTTTTGCAAGTGGGCAGTTCTGTGTCATTGTAATCTATACTCAATGGAACATTTCCCCAATTATCCATCAGGTAATAAATCCAGAACGCACGTACACCGCGGATTTCCGCTAACGCTCTAGCTTTTGCGGATTCTTCCAATGCGGAAGTACTAATAGTCTCGTAAATTAAGTTACAAGCAGAGATCGCTTCCGTAGATCTTGACCATGCGTTTTTCACGGCTGAGGTATTCGCAGTCCATGCGTGCATGTGTAACTCACGATACTGACCACCATCATACCAGTCACCACCTTTACGGGTAGGTACGACCGCCATATCTCCTGAGCATTCCGATAAAGCAATACATGCGTCAGAGAAATATCTTTTAAATGTATTGTATGCAGGGCCAATGATCGAATTGATTTCACCATCGGTTTTACCGAAGTTTTCTGCTGGAATCTTATCATACACCGTTTCATCCAAATCCGTACAGGAGGGCATGGAAAACATTAGTGCAGCACCAGTAAATAATGATATAATTGATTTTTTATTCATAATTAATAACGATTTAATTTAGAAAGTTAAATTAACACCCAATGTGAAGGTACGTGCCTTCGGGAAGAATTGACGAGGCTCAATACCCGGAGACAAACCAGCATCCGTATCGGAAGATTCACCACGGAACAATTCAACCTCTGGGTCTAAACCTTTGTATCCAGTAATTACGAATAAGTTCTGAGCGGCGAAATAAAGACGAGCTTTATCCAACCAATTAATCTTCTTCGTATCGAAGGTGTAACCTAAGGCCAAGTTATCCAAACGGATGAACGAACCATTCTCCAAATAATAAGAACATACGCGAGAAGATTCTTTCATCGTATAAGTCAATTCATCATCTAATGCGTTTGTACCGATCAAGTACGTATTATTCGCATAAGCCGCACGCGGGTTGTTCAATACCTTGTTGCCGATCGTTCCACGGAAGAAGAAGCTGAAATCCCAGTTCTTCCAAGTGAAATTATTTTGCCATCCAAATGTCAAGTCTGGTTGTGCGTCTCCTACGTATGTGCGGTCATCGTCCGAGATCTCACCATCACCGTTCAAATCCGTAATGATATATTTTCCGTCCTTGATACCCGTACATTCCAGCATGAAGAATTGTCCTACGGGACGGCCTTCCTCTACTACGTGAGAAGTTACGCCGGAAGCACCACGGATCCATGGATCGCCTGTATAAATACGGTCTGTCGTATAAAGATCGCTTGACAACTTCGTGATTTCATTCTTATTGTGGGACAAGTTCAATGACATATTCCAGTTGAATGTCTTGTTACGGATCACATCTAAGTTTAACAAAACCTCGATACCTGTATTTTTCATATCACCTACATTGGCTTGCATACGGTCGTAAACATACGGAGGAGTCGGAACCTTGTAAGTATAAAGCATGTCTGATGTACGTTTGTCATACCATTCGATTGTACCACCTAAACGGCCATTGAACAAAGAGAAATCTAAACCGATGTTTAACATAGCCGTAGACTCCCATTTCAAATCCGGGTTGGCATTCTGGGAAATCTTATAAGATGTAGCCCAATTACCATTGTCATAATAGATACCGGACATGCCATAAAGCTCCATGCTCTTATACGGCTGTAAACCATCTTGGTTACCGGTAACACCGTAGCCCGCACGTAACTTCAAGTCATTGATCCAGTTTACGTCTTGCATGAATGCCTCTTGTGAGATACCCCAAGCTGCGGAAACAGAGGGGAACGTACCCCATTTATGATTCGCACCGAACTTAGAGGAACCATCTCGACGGACGGTAGCCGTAATCATATAACGCTCGTCATAGCTATAGTGAGCGCGGGCGAACATAGAGATCAATTTGTAGTAGTTCTTACCAGACTCAACGTCGCCTGTCTTTAATCCGGCTCCGGATTGCAAAGCGTTATATGACAAATCGTTGATCAAAAAGTTGCGGTTTTGAGCGAAGAAATAAGAATATGTGTTATCCTCCCAAGAGTAACCGAGAATCGCATTCAATTTATGTTTTTCGTCCGCACCAAAAGACTTATTGTAGTCCAAAGTCCACTCCATCAAGTTACGATCCCATGCCCGATTACGTTTTTGCGCAAAGCCATTATTACCCTGTCCGACCGTCGTACGAGAGTCGTCATAGCGGCTATACTCATTAGAGAAACGGCTCTTATATAAATTTGCCTTGATGTTCAATCCGTTGATAATCTCAAATTGGATATCACCGGCACCATAAAAATAAACGTTGCTGTTTTTTCGCTCGTTCAGATTTTGGTTTTGAACAGGATTACCTTGGTCATACTCCGCATTAACTTTCGTGAAGTAAGAACCATCAGCGTTATAAACTGGGTAAACAGGCAACATGCTGTATGCCAACACGAAGTTGTCACCATTCGGAACATGTGAGTCTGTCAAGGTAGCAGATCCAGCCAAACCAATACGCAAACGGTCATTGATCGCACGCTGCTGGAACTGGAAGCGGAAGCTATGGCGTTGCATATCGTTATCGCGCATGATACCATTTCGATCCAAATAGGTATAGGACGCACGATAGTTGTTCTTAGAACCACCACCAGACAAAGAGATTGAATGGTTCTGAGAAACTCCGGTACGAGTCAGTTCATCAAACCAATCTGTGTCGGCACCATATTGGTCGTATACGCTATAGTCTAGACCTTTGCTATTTGCGTAACCTCTCCATTCGTCCGCATTCATTAAATCGGGCTTATTGGCCATCAGATCAAAGGCAACATAACCATCATAGCTGATTTGTGTCTTGGAGCCAGAACCTCTCTTGGTCGTAATCAATACTACACCACCAGCGGCACGAGAGCCGTAGATAGCGGCGGAGGAGGCATCTTTCAAGACGGAGATAGACTCGATATCGGAAGGAGCTACCGTCGACATATCACCACCGGGAATACCATCGATAACGATTAACGGACCTTGGTCGTTCTGCAACGTGGATGTACCACGCAAACGCATCGTAGATCCACGCGTCACATCACCGGAGCCGGAAGTGATCGTCAAACCAGCTACCTTGCCTTGCAACAAGTCGGAAGCGTCACGTGTGATACCTTTGTTAAAACTTTCTTCGGATACGTTCGCCACGGATCCTGTGATCTCCCTACGGGTCTGCGTACCGTAACCGATCGCCACGACCTCTCCTAAGTTTACTACGGATGGAGATAACTTAATCTCTACCGTGCTACGTCCTTTAACACTCTCTTCGATCGTGTTATAACCAATAAAGGATGCTTGAAGAACAGCCTTTTTTAAATCATTTACGGTAAGGCTGTAGTTACCGTCCATGTCAGTGATAGTACCATTGGTAGTTCCCTTTTCTACGATGTTCGCACCGATGATGGGTTCACCAAGTTCATCTAGAACTTTTCCTTTAACAGCGCCAGATTGGGCAAAAGCCGCTGTCATGCAAAAAGACATCAACACTGAAAGTATCACTACCTTACAGCGTCTGAAAGAATCAAATGTTTTCTTTCGTTGCATAATTACTTAATTTTTAGGTTAACAATCATTGAATTCACAAACACAATTGAGAATTTTCGAGGCAAATATAATAACTTTTTTAAAATTAAACCATGATAATGTAAAAAAACATTACATAAAACCATCCATACTTTGTTTTGATGATTGATTTATTTCACTCTATTGTGTAATACTCATATGGTACCTGATATACCTAGATGCTACCATGCTTGATTTTTTATTACGGAAAAATATTGAATATGTTTGATATTAACAAAGTATACGTAGCATGATTCTAAACCATGGTACTAGATGAACAAGGTGAGCCCATCATCGGTGCGAACATTGTAGAAAAGGGAACTACCAATGGTACGATTACCGATATTGACGGTAATTACACTCTAACGCTTAACGACTTGAAAAAAGCCGTTCTTCAATTTTCTTTTATTGGTTATAACACTTTGGAAGAAGGTGTTAAAGGACGTAACAAAGTGGACGTTAAATTAGCTCCATCCGTAGTAAATTTGGGTGAGGTTGTTGCGATCGGTTATGGTACGCAGACTCGTAAGGAGATTACCGGATCTGTAGCCAATGTCTCCGAGGAAAACTTCAACAAGGGTGTTAATCGTGATGCTTCAGATTTGCTACAAGGTAAAGTGGCTGGTTTGCAGATTACTTCTGGCTCTGGTGATGTGACTCGTAGCTCTCAGATTCGTTTGCGTGGTACTTCTACCTTGCAAAACGATCAAGGTCCTATGATCGTTATCGATGGTGTTCCCGGTGGTGATATGTCTACGGTTTCTCCTTCAGATATCGAGTCTATTTCCGTATTGAAGGATGCCTCCTCCGCCGCTATCTATGGTTCTCGTGCCGCAGGTGGTGTTATCTTGATTACGACCAAGAGAGGTTCGGGAGCTAAGACTCAGATTAATTATGATGGTTATGTGACAATGGATAAGGTTGCTAACAAACCGGATATGCTGAATGCTTCCGAATGGCGTGATGTGAACAAACAATTGGGTAGTGACATCTCGCAATATGACAAATATAACGCTGATACTGATTGGTTCGGTGCTTTATTACGTACGGGTATTTCTCAGAATCATGCCTTGTCATTGTCTGGAGGTTCTTCCAAAAGTAACTATCGTGCGTCTTATACTTACTTAGACCGTAAGGGTATCGCTCGCGATAACTGGATGAAGCGTCACAGTTTCCGCTTCCAATTCCAGCAACGAGCTATCAATGATCGTTTGCGTATTGGTTTGACGGGAGCTGCTACCTTGACAGATATGCAAGCTACGTTTGCCGACTATTTCATCGCTGCTTACAATAATGTTCCGGTCGTTCCGATTTACAATGAGGATGGCTCTTATTTTACGGGTAACGACAACGCTTATAACCAAGGTAACATGGTGAAAGCCCAAGATGAAAACTACAAATTATTCAAAAATAATTATTTCTATGGACAAGGCGATGTGCAGTTTGAAGTAATTGAGGGCCTGAACGTAAAGGCGAACTTATATAAGAGTCGTTATACTAGCGATTATAGCCAATGGGAAAGCCCCGACAATGCGTTAGGTGGTGGTGCTGGAAACTCTTTGGGTGATAGCTCGAATGGCTATGCCAAGAGACGCAACTTCGTATGGGATCGTGAGTTGATGGAATGGACGGCCGACTATAACAAGTCTTTCGGTGCGGAGGAAAAACATAAACTGAACGCTTTGCTGGGTTATTCTTGGGAAACCAACGGTTATCAGTCGCAAGAATCTTTGGCAACACAGTTCTCTGTAGCATCTATGGGTGCCAACTCTATCCAAGCTGGTAACGATTTGAAGATCGGTAATGTGACTTCCAGCAAGAATGACTATAAATTGATCTCTTTCTTTGCTCGTGCGCACTATAGCTACGATGAGCGATATATGATCACCGCTACGATGCGTCGTGATGGTTCTTCTAAGTTCGGTGCTAATCATAAATGGGGATGGTTCCCGTCTGTATCTGCTGCTTGGGGTATTTCTCAAGAGGCCTTTATGCAGGATATCAGTTGGTTGAACGACTTGAAGTTGCGTGCTGGTTATGGTGTGACGGGTAATCAAGATGGTTTGAAGCCTTATAAGAGCTTGGAGTTGTATCAGCCGTATGGTACTTATTATAACGGTGGTGGTACATCTACCTCTTTCCGTATCACGCAGAACCCGAACCCGGATTTGAAGTGGGAATCAACTGCTATGTTTAATATCGGTGTAGACTTCCAGTTATTTAACGGTCGCTTGGGCGGTACGGTAGAATATTATAGTAAGAAGACTTCCGATATGCTTTATGACTATGCTGTACCGACTCCAACGTATGTGTATAAAAAGATCGCTGCCAACGTTGGTGATATGAGCAATAAGGGTATCGAGGTCATGTTGAACTTAGACGTGATCCGAAACAAGAGCTTTAACTGGAATACTTCTATTAATTTGTCTCACAATAAGAATGAGATCACGAAGTTGTCTAACGACCTGTTTTCAACAAGCCGTGTTTATGTAGGTGATCCGTGGATCCGCGGCGCTTCCGGCGTGACTTCTCATGTGGTAGAGGAAGGCTATCCGGTCGGTCAGTTCTTTATGTTGAAATGTAACGGCATTGATGAAAACGGTAAGTTTATTATGGAAGATGTCAATAAGGATGGACAAATCTCGGACGATGACCGTACATACGTAGGTGATTCCCAGCCGGATTTGACATTTGGATGGAACAATACCTTCACTTGGAAGAATTGGGATGCCAGCTTCTTCTTACGTGGGCAGATCGGTGGCAAGTTGTTGAACAACCCGCGTGCCGCTTATGGTAATAATACCTATGTAGCCGGAGCTAACGCTATGAAAGGTGATGACTTGATGTTACTGAGAGAGAATTCACGTGTAAGCTCATATTATTTGGAGAATGCCTCTTTCGCCCGTTTGGATAATATGTCTATTGGTTATACATTCAATACGAAGAAGATTGATTGGCTAGATAAAGCCCGTATTTATGTAGCTGCTCAGAACTTGTTCGTAATCACAAGCTATTCCGGTTTGGATCCGGAAGTGGAGCTCTTCCGTGGCGAGGCTAGCGATACGGATGCCGGTCTGTCACCGGGTATCGAACCGCGTAACTATATGCCGAAGGCTCGTTCATTTACATTTGGTGTTAACTTATCATTCTAATTTTAAATGCATTCGTTATGAAAAAAAGAAATATAATATCGTTCTTGACTGGCACGGCTCTCCTTTTTTCTATGCCAGCGTGTACGAACTTGGATGAAACGGTATACGATAATGTCCCTGCGGATTCATTCGGTTATACTGATTCGGAGATCAGTGTGTTGGTAGGGACCGTGTATAAGACATTGAAGAATTATCCTGCGGATGGAAATTTTATTGCGCTGGATGTGATGTCGGGATCTGATGCTGTTACTCCTACCCGTAAGGGTGGCGACTGGTATGATGGTGGTCAGTATCGTGAGATCTACATGCACACATGGACTTCGCAGACTTCTGTGATCAAGGGAGCGTGGTCTACGGCTTCTGAGGCTATCGGTACTTGTAATGCCAACTTGAAGGTAGTGGAATCTTCTGATTTCTTATCGGACGAACAGATGTCTCTATATACATCTGAAATCCGAGGTATCCGTGCTTTTTGGATTTACAAGATGATGGACGATTGGGGCAATATTCCATTGGTTACTGATTATGCGGACAAGGAACTTCCGGTTTGCCAACCTCGCCAGGCCGTGTTTGATTGGTTGATTAAAGAAGTGACAGAGATTGCGGAAACTTGTCCGGGTCGTGAAAATGGTTATGCTAAGTTTACGAAAGGTGCAGCTTATACGTTGTTGTCTAAATTATATTTGAATGCGGAAGCTTGGGGTGTAAGTTGTAACAATGCTTACCAGATGGCCGCAGAGTGTTGCGACAAAGTGATGGCGATGGGTTATATATTAGAGCCGGACTTTAAGGCAAACTTCTCCTTGACGAACGAGAGTTCTCGTGAGGCGATCTTGGCCGCTCCGTTCTCAGAGACGGATACGGATAAGGATAATCGTTGGCAATTGATGAACCGTACGTTGCACTACAAAGATCAGTTGGCTCTTTCTAACGGTGTTTCTGCTTGGAATGGTGTTTGTGCGCAGCCGGAATATGTTAAATTGTTCTCTGATGACGATCCTCGTAAGGAAGCTACATTCTTGATCGGCCAGATGTATAATGCCTCGACCGGTGAGCCTATTGAGACAGACCATGGTTTCTTGTTAAACCATACGATCGATGTTACTATGTTGGCTGGTACGGAATATGATGGAACAACTTGGGGAGCGGTAAATCAGCATGATGGCGCACGTTGCCAGAAATGGCCGTACTCAACGACTTTGACAGACGCTATGGGTAATGATTTCCATGTGTTCCGTTATGCGGATGTTCTTTTAATGAAAGCAGAGGCATTGCTTCGTAGTGGTGGTAGTGCGTCTGAGGCCACAAGCTTGGTTAATCAAGTCCGTGAACGTGCGTTTGGTGATTCCAATCACAATTACGCTACTGTTACGCTGGATGATATCCTTCTTGAGCGTCGCCTCGAATTGTCTTGGGAGATGCACAACCGCCAGGATGATATCCGTTTCGGGGCCTATGACAAAGGTATGTGGGCTGCTTCAAATTGTGTGAGAAAGACAGATGATTATTTGAAATTGTTCCCTATATCTCAAGATGCTTATCAATCTAACGATAAATTGACTCAGAATCCGGGTTATCCTGCATTCAAATAAAGACTTTCAGAGCTAGATGAGGTACGGTAGTACTTTGTCTAGCTCACTAAAGTAAGGAAGAATCGTTTATTTCGAGCCAATGTATGTCTTGTCATCAAATTTGAAAGAAAATTTTAGCAATCCATTGCCTTATAGTGATTTCTTGAAAAACGCCCTTTTGATCCTTTTTTGATGTTTCCTTGACACACCTTATTTCCGTGCAGAAACATATCTCCTCTTTATTCTTATTTCCCATCTCAAAATCATGCCCATAGTATAACCGTGACAATCTAACTGGTATAATATAACTTGCTTTTTGGGCTTTAGCCACAGTGTGTCTTTTCTTGAAATAGCTGGTTCTTCTTTAATTTAGTTGAAGAGCTAGTTGAGTAGTAAAATGCGTTCGCGAAATATATCTGGTATACAGTTGATTAAGTCACTCGTAAAAGGCTTTCCAAGTGATTAGTTATTCACTTCCCAAGCCGTAAGCTAACGACTAGGTATAGCCGTTAGTTATTCACTCGACAAGCCGTTAGTTATTCACTTCAACAGCCAAAAATAGTGTGCTTCTCAACGACCAAAGCATCTCCTTTTGAGAGAATGGAACTGTAAGCAAAATATTGAAATGAATGACTTGATCGAGTTTTATCGAACCAAAACAACAGACAGATGCATTCGTTTGTGAACTAAACTTGAATAAATGCATTTGCAAACATTGTGGTTGCTCTTTTTTCTAAATATTAGTGCTTATTGCAAGGAATAGACTAACTTTGCCTACAACAAGTATAAAAGTTATCCAGTATATGAGTCAAGTAAAAGGAATCCCTTACGGATTATCAGATTTCAATCGAATAAGGAATGGTAATTTCTATTTCGTGGATAAAACGATGTACCTTCCGCTTATCGAGAAGATGCCTAGCTATCTTTTCTTGATCCGTCCGAGACGGTTTGGCAAGAGCGTATTCCTAAGCATGATGCGTACGTATTAACGTATTATGATATATTGCGTCAGGATGATTTTGATGCATATTTTGGAGATCTCTGGATTGGTACGCATCCAACCGGTGAAAGGAGTAAGTATCAGGTACTTTATTTCGATTTCTCTAAAGCGGGCTGTTCGATGCCGGGAGCGGACCTGATGACAAGTTTCAATGATTATTGCGGCTTAATCATTAATCAGTTCGCGCATGTGTACGCAGCTTATTATGACGCTGATTTTAAGGAGACCGTCGAGCATATAGAAAGCGCGAAGTCTAAGCTGGCTTACATAGAGGTAAAAGCGAAGGAAAAGGGATATCCCCTGTATCTCATTATAGATGAGTACGACAACTTTACCAATGTGATATTGAGTGAGCATGGGCAGCGAATGTTTCATGACTTGACTCACGCCAGTGGTTTCTACCGGGAGTATTTCAAACAATTCAAGGGAATGTTTGACCGTATATTCATGATGGGGGTAAGCCCTGTGACGCTGGATGATTTGTCGAGTGGATATAATATAGACTGGAATATCTCGGTAGATCCTCGTTTTAATGCCATGATGGGTTTTGATGAAACGGATGTTCGTGAGATGTTCCGTTATTATCAGCAAAACGATATGCTCAAAGGGGATGCTGAGGCTATGATTACGGAAATGAAGCCTTGGTATGATAATTACTGTTTCGCAAGAGAGAGCTTGGGTGACGATCGGATTTTTAACTGTGATATGACTTTGTATTATTTACGTTGGCAAGTTGATTTTCATTGTTCCCCGGGAGAAATGGCCGATAAGAATATCCGAACGGACTATAGTAAGCTGAAGATGCTGGCACGTATTGATCGTGACTCTGTACAGGAGGAAAATCGTATGGGTACCATCGAGGAAATCGCGGCAAAAGGAGAGATCTTGGTGGACTTACATACATCCTTTCCTGCCGAATGGGTAACGGATATAGATAATTTCCGTAGTCTACTTTATTATTACGGTTTGCTTACGATGTGTGGTACTCGAGGCGATCGTTTAAGAATGTGTATTCCTAATAATTGCGTACGTGAGTAATATTTTGGTTTTCTTCGTGAGGTAGGGAGAAGTATAACATAACTCCGCTTTTTTGTATACCTTCGCGCCATGAACAAACAAGCACTGCTTTTTTATCCGTTGTTGGGGGTGGTTCTTTTGGTGCTCTTTGTGGGAGGGCTGGCGTATGGGGCCGTACCGATTCCTTTGGATCACGTGATGGATATTTTGCTGGGGAAGGGATCTGATAAGATCGCATGGCAGAATATCGTGTTGCAATCTCGTTTGCCTCAGGCTATAACCGCATTATTGGCGGGGGCTTCCTTGGCTACCAGCGGGTTGCTATTACAGACATTGTTCCGGAATCCGTTGGCGGGACCTTCCATATTGGGCATTAGTGATGGCGCTAATCTTGGAGTAGCCGCTATCATGCTCTATTTCGGTGGTACGTTGGAGCAGTTCACGGATTGGCCGATCAGCGGATATATGGCGGTAATCCTCGCGGCCTTTGTGGGGGCTTGCGTGATACTGGGACTGATTATCTATTTTTCGGCAAAAGTGAAGAATAATGTCATGCTTCTGATTATCGGAATCATGATTGGCTATCTAGCTTCTTCGGTTATTTCTATCTTGAATTATTATTCATCTACAGACCGGGTACATGCGTTCGTGATGTGGGGGCTTGGTAATTTTTCCGGTGTATCCTTGGAACAATTACCATTCTTTGGAACTTGTGCGTTAATCGGGCTGTTATTAGCGATCTTGCTGATCAAGCCTTTGAATGCCTTATTATTGGGAGAAATGTATGCCGCTAATTTAGGTATCCGGATCAAACGAACACGGATCGCGATTCTTTTGTGTACGGGAGTATTAACGGCTACAACTACTGCTTTTTGCGGCCCCATTTCCTTTGTCGGATTAGCAGTTCCACATATCGCCCGGTTGATGTTAGGCTCTTCCAATCATAAGATGTTGGTGCCAGTTACAATGCTGACAGGTTCCTGCGTTGCTCTTCTATGTAATATGCTGATGGTGGTACCGGGCAGTAATACGATCCTGCCATTGAATGCCGTTACCCCTATGCTTGGGGCGCCTGTTATTATTTACGTAATCGTGAACCGGAAGAATATTCAATATTTTAATTAGTGGTTATGGAAAGGATTCCAGTTATAAGGACAAGAAATCTGAGTATTGGATATGTTTTGAAAGGTGGACACCTAAAGTTGGTGCATGATGCCCTCGACTTGAATTTATATCCGGGCGAGGTGACTTGCCTTCTCGGGTTGAATGGTGCGGGAAAGTCTACCTTATTGCGTACGCTGTGCGGCTTCCAGCCCTCTCTGGGGGGCGAGATCGAATTGAAAGGAAAGCCGTTGGCCTCTTACTCGCAAGGTGATTTTTCCCGGATGGTAGGTGTTGTTCTCACGGAGAAGACAAATGCCGGTGGAATAACGGTTTACGAGTTGGTCTCTTTAGGAAGACATCCCTATACCGGCTTTTTCGGACAATTAAGGCAGGAAGATCGTAGGATTATCGAGGAATCGCTTGCTGCCGCCGGTATCGCTCATAAGGCTTATAATTATGTGTCGGAACTTAGTGATGGCGAGCGTCAGAAAGCCATGATCGCCAAAGCGCTGGCACAGCAATGCCCCATCATATTGTTGGATGAGCCGACGGCCTTTTTAGATGTGACAAGTCGGATAGAGACTATGGTCTTGTTACATACTTTAGCGGTAGAGCAACAAAAAGCGATTCTGCTATCGACGCATGATCTTGATTTGGCGATCCAGCTGGGAGACTGTCTATGGTTACAGGAGAAAAGTCGCCCAATGGCATGTGGAACGCCGGAGGACTTGATTATGGGAGGAGCTTTCGAGACTTTCTTTAGCAAGGAAGGAATCGTGTTTGATCCGAATACCGGGAAATTGAATACGGCAGCTCCAACAAAGCTTATTGGGGTTGAGGGGGATTTTATGACTTCTTATTGGGTTGGGAATGCCTTGATCCGGAATGGCTTTAAGCCCTCGTCGGTTAGCGAGGATTATATAAGTGTTTATTGTAATGCTCCGGATAGCCTGCGTATTCAGTTCCCTGCGGAAGAGGGCACGAGAATCGTAGGAAGTGTGGCGGAGATGATCTCAATCATAATTCATAAATCATAAGTTATATATGTCAAATGAGATTACATGGCGGCTGGAAAATGAGAATATAGGCCGTTTGTTGGTACATTACGCGATTCCCGCCGTTATCGGGACCATGGTTAATGCTCTTTATAATATCGTAGATCGTATATTTATCGGACAAGGAGTGGGTGCGCTAGCTATCTCCGGATTGACTTTGACTTTCCCGATACTACTCTTTATGCAGGCATTTGGAATGTTGATCGGTGCGGGAGCCGCTACAAGGGTCTCCATTCATCTAGGCCGTAAGGCGAATGATCTGGCAGATAACGTATTAGGAAACGCTTTCACTTTGACATTCATTATCGGAGCCTTGACGATTATCCCCAGTATGATTTTCTTGGATGATTTGTTAACGTGGTTCGGAGGAAGCGAGCAGACGATACCTTATGCGAAAGACTATTTATATATCGCTATCCCGGGTAATTTGCTGGCTACATTAAGCTTTAGCTTTAATGCCGTGATGCGTGCTTCCGGATATCCGAAAAAGGCGATGTTCACGATGATGATCGGTGCCGTATTGAACGTGATCCTAGACCCGATCTTTATCTTCTGGCTGGATATGGGGATACAGGGTGCCGCTATCGCTACGGTGATCTCCATGGCCGCCGGTGCCGCTTTCGTGATGAGTCATTTTATCAGCAAGGATAGTATTGTACGTTTCCATACGAAATATTTCCGGTTGAAAGGTTCCATTATTTGGAATATATTTACGATCGGCATGTCTCCATTTTCCATGCAGCTGGCGGGCAGTGTGGTTGTGGTGATCATGAACCATGCGTTGAAAGAGAATGGAGGCGATTTGGCGATTGGTGCCAGCGGTATTATTTCCAGTATCGCCATGCTGCTGGTTATGTTGATTATCGGTATCGCCCAAGGGATGCAACCGATTGTCGGGTTTAATCATGGCGCTGGGCATCATGACCGGGTATTGGCTACCTTGCGGTTGTCTATTATAGTATCGACCTTGATTACAGGGGTAGGATGTATCGTCAGTTTATTATTCCCGAGACTGATCGTTAGCGTATTCTCGACGGATGCCGAATTGGTGTCGATTACGGACAATGGATTACGTCTGACGATGCTGGTCTTTTTCGTTGTCGGTTCCCAGATTACGATCAGCCAGTTTTTTCAAAGTATCGGTGTCGCATGGAAAGCGATGTTTCTGAGTCTAAGTCGGCAGGTTTTATTCTTGATACCGGCTATTCTGCTATTTCCTCCGATCTGGGGATTGGATGGCGTTTGGCTAGCGCAACCTTTTTCCGATTTCATCGCGGCGGTAACCGCATGGGGCTTTTTATGGTATCATGTTAAAAACGTGAAAAATAAGGGTTAAAGATGAACTTATGTCGATGTTAATTGTATTTTTATTGTACATATAAAAGTACTTTTATAGACAAACCTTTAAAAATGAGTTAATATGAAGAAGATTGTATTATTGCTCGCCGTTTTATTATTTGGTGCAGGGTCGATGATGGCACAGCAGGACAAGTCAGCAGAGAAAGCTGCGAAGCAGGCCGAGAAAGAAGCAAAGAAAGCAGAGAAGGCAGCGAAGAAAGCTGCGGAGGAAGCCGAGGCTAACGCATTGTTTGAACAAGCGGTGCAAGCTTTGAAGAATAAGGATTTCGTATTGGAAGCGGATCGTATAGAGTTTAAGCGCGGTAGTTTTGTTTATGTTACTCCGAACACGAACTTCGTTTCGGTGAAGGGTGAGAAGGCTACCATTCAGTTAGCGTTTAATACTCCGGCGGCCGGTCCTAACGGAATAGGAGGTATAACGGTTGATGGAACAACTTCCGGTGTACAGATGAAGACTGACAAAAAAGGAAACGTTATGTACGAGATGAATGTGCAGGGTGTAGCGGTATCCGCTAGGGTTACGTTCCGTATGGCAAAAGGTACGAATAAATGTACTGCCACGGTATCGCCTAACTTTAATAGCAACCGTATATCCTTTACGGGAAATCTCTATCCTTCAAGCGAGTCGAATGTGTTCAAGGGACGTTCTATTTAATGTAGATACAAAGAATCGTGAAGGCGGACTTTCTTTCGGGAAGCCCGCCTTTCTGTTTATAAGAAGGATGAGATTGGACTATTTCCAAGCATCATTTTGTACCAGATAAGCTTGGCCGTTCTCATCGTTTCCTGCGGTCTGGATCTCTGTCTCGGGAAGCGGGAACATCGTCTTAGAAGCGGTTGGAGCGGATACACCATAGAATTTAGTTAGGTATTGCTTCTCATAATTTATATATGCCGTCAATTCCTTGTTCATATAATCACCTCCCCAACGAACCAGATCGAAAAATCGTTGTCCTTCCATCGCAAGTTCCAGCTTACGTTCCATATGAATCGCCTTGATACAAGTTTCCTTGTTGCTGAATGCGGCGTGACTGGATGGATAAGGTTTCACTAAATAATTGGCGGCAGGCGTTCCGTCTTCCAGATAAATGATATTGTCCGGTTTGGCTGCACGTTCACGGATATCGTTTACTTGCTGCATGGCGGCACTTAATTCTCCGTCGTTCGCTAGGCATTCCGCGTATAACAATTTACAATCACGTAAGCATAGATATTGTAAATTCATGGCAGAACCGGGAGCCCAGCCGGATGAATAGGTGGAGCCAGCTAATCCGGCATCCTGTTCCGCTTTGCTATAGACATGCTTTTTCGGTAGGAATACACCACCGCTACTTACATTTCGTATCCAATCATTAGCAGGCAATCCCCAATCTTTATAGGGAATCTCCATACGTCCTACGGCGAAATCTAAACGAGGGTCCACGGCGATTGTTTTATCATTCTTAGAGATGTAATCATAATCGGTAACACGTTCTGTTACGGATTTTTTATTTCTGTACTCTCCATCAAGATAAGGAAGTCCGTTTTCGTCTACTTGGAATGAGTTTACCAGTTCGTAAGAGGGTTGATAAAATCCGCAACATCCACCGGGGCCTGTGTTATGAGGATAATTCAGTAAAAATCCGTAATTCCCGTTATTATTGGCTCCGACAGAGAATTGTACCTCAAAAATAGACTCTTTCCCATTTTCGGTAGTTGCGTTAAAATTTGCGTCCAGATCATCTTGTAAGGCTAATCTCTCTCCTTTAGGGCTTAATCCGTTTGCGATAATATCGGCCAAGATCGGTTTGGCGGCTGTCATATCACCTTGTTGCATTAGTATTTTAGCCTTTAACGCTTTTGCCGCTGTTTTCGTAGGGCGTGCCACTTCGGTCTGTTTTTCGGGTAATCCTTCGATGGCCGCTTCTACATCTGCTAAAATATTAGGATAAATGTCCGTACCGTTATGAACTTTCGGGTCATTTTCTTCAGCGGCGATCGTCTCGTCGATATAGGGCATGCCGGTCGGTCCGAAAATCTTTACCCCTTCGAACATGAATAGGGCACGTAAGAATTTTAGCTCCGCGGTCCGGTAGGCCTTGGTTGTCTCATCCATGTCTGCCGCTTCTTTCATCACATTGAGTGCTAAGTTGCAACGTTGTGCTCCATAATATGCGTCTTTCCACTTATTCTGTAAATAGTCGTTTGTGGCCGTGACGGCATACGTCTCTACGGAATTCAATACAGATTGGTCATTGGATTCGGAGCCTTTATTAGCGTCACCTCCGTATACACCACCGAATACCCAATTGAACATATTGTCATATCCGGTCGGCCGGGTCAAACCGGCATAAGCGTTGACCACCAATAACTCAACCCCTTCAGCATTTGTTAATGCTTCTTGGTCAATACTGCCTTGAGGAGCTTTATATAGAAAATCCTCACCGCAAGAACTCAAGGTAAATAAAGCAACTGCGCTTACTATTAATATTTTATGTCTCATAATAGTCGTTTTTATAGTAAAATGGATTTAGAAAGTAAAATTCACGCCCAATAAGAATCGCATAGTTGTAGGCCAGCCTCCCATATCGACTCCTCTTTTTAAGTCTACACGTCCGGCTCCGTCGGTGTCAGAATCGCTTTGCCGTAAATAGGCGTTGGTAAACTCTGGGTCCAAGCCTGTATATCCGGTGACCGTAAGGATATTCTCGGCTTGTAAATACAGGCGGAGATTCTGGATACCAGCCTTCTTGAGTAATTCCTTAGGCAAGGAATATCCCAATACGAGATTTTTCAGGCGTAAGAAGGAGGCGTCTTCTACGTAATAAGAGCTAGAATAAGCTCCGGAATAGTTATCTTCCGTATTCAGCATAGGAAGGATAGCATTACTGTTATCGCCATTCAATGTCCATGATTGATCTCTGAGGCGTGAGGATTTATTACCGTTGAAAGTCCAGAAATCGGTAAAATATTTTGTGTTATTATATAAGTCATTGCCGATAGAGAAGTTCCAGAACATAGTAAAGTCCCAGTTTTTCCATGTTAACGTGGCGTTGAGGCCTCCGGTTAAGTCCGGATGAGGAGAGCCGATAAAGGTCCGGTCGCTATCATCCAATTTGCCGTCTCCGTTCAAGTCCTCGAAACGGAAGCGGCCGACATAAGCGGCAGCGTCTGCCTCTGTGATATCACTTTGTCCGAATGGCTTGGTTGCCATAACATCGGCTACGGACTCATAAAAACCATTTTGCTTCAACCCCCAGAATTCAGACACGGCATGTCCTTTTGTCGTACGGGTTACGTATCCTTCGATGCGCGTACCGCTAGCCCATAGAGAATAATCGTCAGCTTCCGCGAGTTTCAAGACCTCATTTTTATAATGGGATAAATTCAAGGATAGATCCCATGCCCAGTCTCCTTTTCGGTCACGGTAATTAAACATGAAGTCGAAACCGGTGTTCTTTATATCTCCGAAGTTGATATAAGGGCTTCCGGATTCTCCGGCCATCGAGGTGTAGGCCGCTTGTATCAACATATTGGATGTCTTCTTCGTATACCATTCGAATGAACCGCTGAATTTACCATTCAGGAAGGTTGCGTCCAGACCCAAGTTGACCATCTTGGTCATTTCCCATTTCGTATCAGTGTTACCGTAGGTACTGAGGCGGAATCCGGTTGTCTCGCTATTGTTCGCTCCGGTCATGTCGTAATTTGTATAGGAGGTGCTGGTCGTGAACAAATTGGCGAAATTAGTTGCGACAGGAATCTCTGAGTTACCCGTGACGCCGTAACCGGCTCGTATCTTTAAGTCGTCCAGCCAATCTCGGCTTGGTTCCATAAATGCCTCCTCTGACATACGCCAACCGGCGGAGATAGATGGAAAGACTCCGTAACGATTATTTTCCGAGAAACGGGAAACACCGTCCCGGCGGATAATACCGGTTAATAGATACTTATCCTTATATCCATAGTCTGCACGGGCAAACATACCAAATAGCGCGAATTCTCCATTGTAAGTGGAAGAGTTGGTACGTTGGCTATTGTTCTCGCCCATATCCAAGGTGTATGTATTGGTATTGTCTTCGAATAAATAGTTATATCTACGTGCGTTGAGGGATCTGCCTAAACCGTCCCGAATAGCCTCTGTTCCCAATAAGATGTTCAAGGAATGGATCTCATTGAATGTCCGGCTGAAAGATAACGTGTTGGTCCAAACCCAACGATAATTAAAGTAATTACTTTCGTAAAAGTTATTTTGACCGCCGGACTCGGAGAACTCCGGGTTGTTTTTAGTCATCGAGTAAGAATAGTCATTACGATAATCGATACCGAAGTTTGTTTTGAAAGTCAGTCCAGTCCATAGGTCTGCTTCTCCATATACGTTGCCAAATATACGTTGGGTAGTGGCATAATTATCCTTATTCCTTTCACGAATAGCTACAGGATTCTGGAAATTGCCGGTCCCGGCGAATAAGGAGCCTGCATAATTGCCCGCATAGTCATAAACCGGTACATAAGGAGAGGCCCGATAAGTCCATGAGTAGATGTTGGACTCTGTACCTGAGAAGCTAAGTCCGTTGTTTTTGCTAAAACTATAAGTTAGGTTCTCTCCGAATCGCAACCATGGGCGGACGTTATACGACGAATTAGCACGTGCTTGATAGCGTGTGAAATAAGATTCGATAGCGGTACCTTGCTGGTCGAAATAGTTCATGCTCATGGTGTATTGCCCTTTATCGGTACCTCCAGACAAGGACAGCTGATGATTCTGCATCCAACCGAGTTGACTGATCTCATCCCACCAGTTCGTATCGCCTACGGGCGCATAGACTACGTTGTTCGCTTGATCGTAATCGCTAGGATCGATGGAGGTGCTACCACCGGCGCCGGTTACGGTCATGTAATTGGGTAGATGATTAACCCAAGAGTCGGAAGTACTTCCGAATTGCTGGTGGTAAGGTAATTCTCCATTGGCGCTGGCTCCCGTTAGGTCCAGATTGTTTTTCGAGGCTTGCCATTCAACATCAATACGGTCATAAGCGTTTAAGACGTCATAGCGTTTACCTGTTTTAGAGAAACCGTAATATCCGTCATAGGTTAATCTCGGTTGTCCCGTTTTTGTCCCTTTCTTGGTCGTGATCAAAATGACGCCATTCGCTGCTTGCGCTCCGTAGATCGCAGCGGAAGAGGCGTCTTTCAATACTTGCATACTCTCGATGTCATTGGGATTGATAGAGCTTAGGTCTTGGTCACGAGTGGATACGCCATCGATAACATACAAAGGTCCGTTGTCATTGATGGAATTAATACCTCGGATGCGTACCATCGTGGCTGAACCGGGAGCACCGGAGGTACCGATGTTTACGCCCGCCGCTTTACCTTGCAACTGTTGTGTGGCGGAAGAACCGGAAGACGCCAATAGCTCTTCAGTATCGATAACCGCTACGGAACCTGTGATGTCCTTTTTCTGTTGGGTACCGTAACCGACAACGACTACCTCGTCTAGATTTTGGGTGTCTTCCTTTAAGGTAATGTTCATGACGTTCCCGCTTGCAGGTGTTTGTTGAGTTACGTACCCGATGTAAGAGATGACCAGAATGGCATTCGGCTCTACTTCTAATACGTATTTACCATCCAGATCGGTGATCGTTCCGTTCGTGGTACCCTTTACGACTACGTTAACACCTAATAGGGGCTCTCCTTTAGCGTCGGTGATCGTACCCGTTATTTTCCGGGATTGTTGCGTAACGGAGGTTTCCGCTTTTAATACGGAACTTTGCGGTATGATAGCACCGCCTGCCAATAAAAAGCATAAGGCCAATCCTAGCCTGCTTTTAAAGATCGCATGTCTGTGTTTCATAATAAATAGGTTAATAAAGTCTAGTAAACTGAGGCAATATTAAGGTTTGTTTAGACGAAGACCAATAAAAATCAATGAATGCCTTTATCTATTCGGTGAAAAAGCCTTTTTAATCGGCGAACAACTTTTGGTGGAATTCTTTTGTTTTTTATCCGTCTGGGCAAAGAAAAAGGACACCGGCAGGTGTCCTTTTCTTTAATGTTTACCTATTCTGCCGGTCTGTATGATGAACCGGTTTGTTAGGGCTTTCACAAGTCCTAACGGTGCAAATGTAAATTAAGGAGAGAAGTATAAAAAATAGAATCAGTGAACTGGCGGAATTATTCGATGAACAGGGTTTTTTGTTCGGTAAACTTTCCGTAAGTTCGCGAAATAAAAATTTAACATCTTATAATCATGCAACTATCCATAGATCAAAAAGACATCGATAAATTCCTGATGATAGGCGATAAAGTATTGATTAAGCCTAAGAATCCACAGAGCCAGACGAAGACCGGATTGTATCTGCCTCCCTCGGTTCAACAAGGGGAGAAGATACAAGCGGGTTATATCATAAAGACGGGGCCCGGATATCCGTTGCCTTCTCAATCTGAGGAGCATGAGGTCTGGGAGAAAAAGAAAGGGGAGGAGGTGCAATACTTGCCGCTTCAAGCCCGTGAAGGTGATTTGGCTGTCTATTTGCAGAATGCCGCTTACGAGATCAATTTTAATGACGAGAAGTTCTTGATTGTCCCTCATTCCGCTATTTTGATGTTAGTGCGTGATGAAGGTTTGTTTGAATAAAGCCTTTTGTTAAGGAAAATAGGGCTATATTCACTTTTTTATCTTATTTTTGCCAGCAAAACAAGACAAACTATCAACAGTAGCGATTATAATGAATAAGATTGTAAGTAAAGAACATTTCTCAGCCAACGTGGTGAAGCTGGAAGTCGAGGCTCCTTTGATCGCCCGCTCCCGCAAGGCCGGTCACTTCGTGATCGTGAAGGTTGGCGAAAAAGGCGAACGTATACCTCTTACCATTGCCGGGGCGGATACCGAGAAAGGTACCATCACCTTGGTGATCCAAGCGGTAGGCGGCTCATCCCGTAAAATCTGTGAATTGAATGAGGGTGACTATATCACGGATGTGGTGGGTCCGTTAGGGCAGGCTACCCATATCGAGAAGGTTGGAACGGTTGTTTGTGCCGGTGGTGGCGTAGGTGTCGCTCCGTTGTTGCCGATCGTGGAGGCTTTCCATAAGGCAGGAAATCGTGTGATCGTCGTATTGGCGGCCCGTACCAAGGACTTGGTGATCCTTGAGGAGCAGATGCGCCAAAACTCGGATGAGGTAATTATCATGACCGATGACGGATCGTATGGTATGAAAGGCTTGGTGACGAATGGCGTGGAGAGCGTGATCAACCGGGAGAGGGTGGATTTATGCGTTACGATCGGTCCGGCTATTATGATGAAATTCGTTTCCGCTCTTACAAAGAAATACGAGATTCCTACCGTAGCTTCCTTGAATACGATCATGGTGGACGGAACGGGTATGTGTGGTGCTTGCCGTATTACGGTAGGCGGGAAGACCAAGTTCGTTTGTGTGGACGGACCGGAGTTCGATGCTCATCAAGTGGATTTTGATGAGATGATCATGCGCCTCGGCGCTTATAAGGATATAGAGAAGAAATAACGAAACCACGTAATTGAATCATGACAACAGAAGAATTAATCGCTGCTCGTCGTGCCGAACCTTGGCGGGAGGCGCTTCGCAAAAGCAAGAAAAATAAAGAACGTGCGGATATCCCCCGTGTGAAGATGAACGAGTTGGACCCGGAATACCGGAGTCGTACCCGTTTGGAGGAAGTTAACTTAGGCTTGACAAAAGAACAGGCTATGCAAGAGGCCGAGCGCTGTCTGGATTGTCCGAATCCTACTTGTATGCAGGGATGTCCGGTAAATATCAATATACCTACTTTTATCAAGAATATCGAGCGTGGGGAATTCTTGGAGGCCGCTAAGACCTTGAAAGAGACAAGTGCCCTGCCCGCTGTTTGCGGTCGTGTCTGTCCGCAGGAGAAACAATGTGAGAGCAAGTGTATCCATTTGAAAATGGGTAAGGAAGCGGTTGCCATTGGCTACTTGGAACGTTTCGCCGCTGATTACGAACGTGAGAGCGGTAATATCTCGGTTCCGGAGATTGCGGAGAAGAACGGTATCAAGATTGCCGTGGTAGGTTCCGGTCCTGCCGGATTGTCTTTTGCCGGAGATATGGCGAAGCGTGGATATGATGTGACTGTGTTCGAGGCATTGCATGAGATCGGTGGTGTATTGAAATATGGTATCCCGGAGTTCCGCCTACCGAATAAGATCGTGGACGTGGAGATTGATGGCCTTCGTAAGATGGGCGTACAGTTTGAGAAAGATTGTATCGTGGGTAAGACGATCAGTTATGATGATTTGCATGCGGATGGCTTTAAGGGCGTGTTCGTGGCAAGTGGCGCCGGTCTGCCTAACTTTATGAACATTCCGGGTGAGAACTTTGTGGGCGTGATGTCGTCCAACGAGTATTTGACCCGTGTAAACTTAATGGATGCGGCGAATCCGGAAAGTGATACGCCGGTGCTACAAGGGAAGAAGGTGGCCGTGATCGGAGGTGGCAATACAGCTATGGACTCTGTCCGTACTGCTCGCCGTCTGGGCGCTGAGCGTGCTATGATTGTCTACCGTCGTAGCGAGGAGGAGATGCCCGCTCGTTTGGAAGAGGTGAAACATGCGAAGGAAGAAGGTGTAGAGTTCTTGACGCTTCATAATCCGATTGAATATATAGGAGATGAAAGAGGTCGTGTTAAGCAGATGCGCTTGCAGAAGATGGAGCTAGGTGAGGCGGATGCCTCTGGTCGCCGTCGTCCGGTACCTATCGAGGGAGCTATCGAAACAATCGATGTGGATGAGGTGATCGTTAGCGTCGGTGTATCTCCGAATCCATTAATACCCCGTGCCTTTGGAGGCTTGGAGGTGAGCAAGAAGGGTACGATCGTAGTGGAGGAAGACAGTATGCGCTCCGCTTTAGGCGATGTGTATGCCGGTGGTGACATCGTTCGTGGTGGAGCTACCGTGATTCTGGCGATGGGAGACGGTCGTAAGGCTGCCGCCGCTATGGATGCGGACTTAAGAGGATAAGTATAATATCTATTAGTTCTATAAGGAAAGACGGGTTGTTTGGACGATCCGTCTTTTTTCTTTTATCGTGATACGGAGATTTATGTTTATTATCTATAAGACTAATTCTTGAAATAATCTCTCAAATGTCTGTTCTAGATCGTTGGAAAAACCGGGATGTGGACGCGAGGTTTGGATAGAGGCACTTCTTATGGCGGTAAGCCAACGAAAGCGCTCCGGAATATCTAGGCTGGCTATAGGACCTCCATCCTTTGCGCCGGAACATATCTTATCGAAAACGTGGAGATTCGTACACAAAGATTCCTTATCTATATCTGATGTGAACAGACGAAGTTTCTCCTCGTTTACATGATAGCGAGCCTTGATGAATTTAGGCCGTTTACAGAACATGATAAGGCCTACATTGATAAACTCCTCCCGTTCGATTTTCGGTACGATACGGATTACGGCATATTCATATAAGTGTTTGTCTTGCATGTCGAGCTTCATTTATAAACGTGTCAGAATGGGCGATTCGGTCAATTAAGAACCGGATATATACATCACGTATCTCTTGAGGCGTACCGGGACTATCGTTCCAATGCAACCAATCGTCGGGTACTAGACCTACGATCTCACGAATTTTCTCTTCCGTTAAGATACGTTTGAAATCTTTGTTTACTTCCTCCAGCAGCGTCGCTTGTGGCAATAATACATGATCCTTGATATGGATGAAAGGGCCGATCGCATGTTTTTGCCAATTTACCCATGAGAAATGGAAAAATAAGGAAGCTCCATGATCGATGAGCCAAAGTTCCTTATTCCATATCAACATATTCGTATTCCGGACCGTGCGGTCTATATTTGTCAAAAGAGCATCGAGCCATACGACTTGTGAGGCGAGTTTGGGATCTACACGATTGACTACCGGATCGAAAGTCAAGGCTCCCGATAAAAAATGTAATCCCAGATTGAGCCCTTGACTTGCTTGTAGTAAGTCTTGTATCTCCTCGTCACCTTCCGACCGCCCGAAAGCCTCGTCAAGATTCAGGAAGACCAATTCCGGTACATGGAAACCCAAGCAACGAGCGATCTCACCTCCGATCAACTCGGCTATCAAGGCTTTTGTCCCATGTCCGGCTCCCCGGAACTTAACGACATATTTAAACTCATCGTCTGCCTCCGCTAAAGCAGGCAATGATCCGCCTTCCCGCAGAGGCATGATATATCGGGTAACATTCGCAGTACGTAATTCCATAACCCTCACTTTAATTGAAGATAAAGATACGATTATATTTTAGAAATAAAAAGCCCCGCTATTCTTTCGAACAGCGAGGCCTTTTGGAAGCGAGCGGAAGACGGGACTCGAACCCGCGACCCTAACCTTGGCAAGGTTATGCTCTACCAACTGAGCTACTTCCGCATTGTTTGTTTCTCTTTTGCGAGTGCAAAGGTAGTACAAATATTTATACTACCAAACATTTCCGGTGAAAAATTTAATTATGGATGTAAATTTTATTACCGTTTGTATCGACGACATATTGTTTGAGGGCTTGTTTCTCCTCAGCGCAAGGTCCTTCCACCGGATTGCCGATACCGTTTAAAAGTTCAAATTTACTACCGCATTTCGGACAAATGGCGTATACGGCAGATTCGTCCACATCTACGATGACATTAGCGGATGCCTCATGAGGACAAGCGGCATCGAACGCAAAGAATGCACCGGTTCCGTTACTGGACAATCCATGATAAACCAATACGCCTCCAAACCCTGTTTGCTCGCCAGCTTGGTCTACATCTTTAGAGGTGTAGATCTTATAAGCCTGTATTGCATTCAACGCTTTATCTTGATAAGTCAGATCTAGTTCCAGATAGACCGCACGATAGGGAATGCGAGTCTCTATCGTATCTGCGCAAGATAATAGCGTAAACAAGATCAAAAGTGGAAATATCCGTCTTATCTTATCCATGGATCAATTTCTTTTCAGCCTCGTTCATCCGTTCGAAAGAGAAAGAACCTATCACGCTACGCATCATGGTGGCGATTGGTTCGTTACATAGATTACCGATACTGCCTTCGTGTGTATGGTTAACGCTCTTCGAAGGAACGAATTTACCGGCCTCGATATCCAAACCTACTTGCTTATAAGCGTCACGGAAAGGCATTCCGGCCAAGACACGGCGGTTCACTTCTTCCACGCTAAACAATAGAGAATATTTATCATCGTCCAATATATGCTCGTTCACTTTCACCTCACGCATCATATGAGTTACCATGCGTAAGCAATCCTTCAGCTCGTCGAAAGCCGGTAGGAAGACTTCCTTGATGATCTGGAGATCCCGGAAGTAACCGGAAGGAAGATTATTGCTGATCAAGATGATTTGCTGAGGCAAGCCTTGAAGCTTATTGCATTTGGCACGTGTCAACTCAAATACATCCGGATTCTTCTTATGCGGCATGATACTGGAGCCGGTCGTGAACTGATCCGGCAGTTTGATGAAGCCAAAGTTCTGGCTATTGAACATACAAGCGTCGAACGCTAACTTGGAGAGCGTAGCGGCGATACCCGCCATAGCGAAAGCCACGGTGCGTTCCATCTTGCCACGTCCCATCTGGGCGTATACCACATTGTAGTCCAGCGAGTCGAAACCTAATAAATCCGTAGTCATCTGGCGGTTTAGCGGGAAGGATGAACCATATCCGGCGGCGGAACCCAGCGGGTTACGGTTGCAAATACGGTATGCGGCTTGCATAAGTTGCAAATCATCTACCAAGCTCTCCGCGTAAGCGCCGAACCAAAGTCCGAACGAAGAGGGCATAGCTACCTGTAGATGCGTATATCCGGGAAGCAGTACATCCTTGTACCGGTTACTCTGGGAGATCAAAACGTCGAACAAGCCGGAAACCAACTCAACCAATTCTTGTATTTGCGAACGGGTGAAAAGTTTCAGATCCAATAGAACCTGATCATTGCGGGAACGCCCGCTATGGATCTTCTTGCCCATATCGCCCAAACGGCGTGTAAGCATGAGTTCCACCTGCGAGTGCACATCCTCGATGCCTTCCTCGATGATGAATTCTCCACGATCCGCTACGGCGTATATATTCCGTAATTCTGCTAATAAGACGTTTAGTTCCTCTTTGGTCAATAAACCGATACTTTCCAGCATCGTGATATGCGCCATAGAGCCTAATACGTCATATTTAGCGAGGTAAAGATCCATCTCACGGTCCTTACCTACCGTGAAGATATCTACTTCATGATCTACCTGTACATTTTTTTCCCAAAGTTTCTGAGCCATAATGAAAAAGGAATTAATAAGGCAAGGAGGCGATAACGGTCGAGATTTTATCCACAGCCTCTTGCAAAGGTTTCGATACCATTGGTTTCAAGAACGGATTCAGATCGGCACGAACCGTGATTTTTAACCGTGTGTCGTCCTCGGCCACCTGTTTCAATTGTATCCACAAGAAAAGGGGAACAGGAGAGTTGGTCGTCGTGAACTTGATTAATTTATTCGGCTCTCTTTCTACGATCTGGAAGGTAATCTTACCAACGGGATCGACAGCGAAACTACAGGTATCGCTGTCGAACTCAAAATTTTTTATTTTATCTTGCGGGATGCGATCCTTGATACGTTCCAAGTTGGAAAGATCGGACAACATCGTGAAGATACGTTCATCATTGTGTGGGATCTGTTTGACCTCACTCACAAATTCTTCAGTCATTGAGTGTCTTTTTGTTTATTACTTATTTCGGGTCCCAGTTAGCCGGATCTTTACGCCATTCCTGAAGAACCGCGATCTCAGACTCATCGATGTAATGCGTACGGACAGCTTCTTCCAAGACTGCGTCGTAGTTACTCAATGTAGTCAATGTTACTTTAGCGTCTTTGAAAGCGGCTTCCGCTACAGGGAATCCATAGGTAAAGATAGCTACCATACCCGCGACATCGCAACCAAAGTTACGTACGGCCTGTACGGCTTTCAAGCTACTACCTCCGGTAGATACCAAATCCTCGATGATCACTACTTTAGAACCCGGTTTCAATTCTCCTTCGATAAGGTTTTCCAATCCATGATCTTTTGGCGTAGAGCGGATGTATACGAATGGCAATCCTAATAAATCGGCTACTAAAGCACCTTGAGCGATCGCGCCTGTAGCAACACCGGCAATGGCATCTACGTTCTCGAATTTTTCACTAATCACACGAGCCAACTCCAATTTAATGAAGCTACGAACGACCGGATAAGAAAGAGTCTTTCGGTTGTCATTGTAGATCGGAGATTTCCAGCCGGATGCCCAAGTAAACGGATTGGCCGGTTGCAACTTTACGGCTTTAATCTTTAATAATTTTTCTGCTACTAAACTTTCCAGTGTTTTCATACAATCCTATATTTATATCAGTCTGCAAAAATAGATAAACTGAATGACATTACCTTGAATATCGTACGTTAATTTTTTATTAATATTTATGCGACAGACAGGGCTAAAATGCTGATGCGTATGCCCGGAATCCCTGATAAAGCCTTTGCGCAAGCGGAAATCGTGGCTCCGGTTGTGATCACGTCGTCTATGAGCAGGATATGTTTGTTTTTTAAGCTTTCCGGATGAATGACATTAAAAATAGAACATACATTTAACCAACGGTCGTAAATGGCCTTACGAGTTTGGGTACTTGTGTGGGTGGTGCGGGCTAGACTTCGCGTATCGATGGGGATATCCCATATGGAACGGATGCCGGAGGCGATCCATTCGGACTGGTTGTAACCTCTTTGCCGTTTTTTGCGGGGATGCAGGGGAACGGGGATAAGGAGGTCTACGGTACATATCGGGCTGTGATCCGCTTGGAGCTCTCTCGCTATCTGTCGTCCGAGTAGATAGCCCAGCTCTTTATTATCATGGTATTTGAGCGAGTGTATCAGGCTTTGTACTTTTCCGCCTTTCTCGTATCGTAGATAAGCGGTGGCGTATTCGATCCGGTTCTTTCCGATAAAAAGTTGCTCGACGGGGTTGTTCACCAGTTGATGATATCCCGTGTGCGGCAGGTCGCATAGGCATTTCAGGCAAATTTGTTCTTCTCCCTCGACGAGTGGTCGTTTACATATTTTACATAAGTTTGGGAAAAACAGGTTGAGCAGATTATTCCATGTCGTCGGCATAATCCTCGCAGTCTGTTCCTTTGAATAATTGGCTTAGGCAATCCAACGTGATCCGGCTTTCGAAACCTCGTCCGGAGGCGAAACGGAGTAACTTGTTGAATAGGTCCCGCTCGTCTTTTCCTTTGGTCGATTTCTTTTTGCTTTTTAGTAAATCGAGTAAGATGGAGCGGTATTCTCCCTCGTCAATGGCGGCGAGCGATTCTTCCCGGATCGGGGAGGGGATGTTTTTCTTATAAAGCTCGTAGCCTATTTTTACCCGTCCCCATTTATTGAACCGTAGCTTATCGTTCACGAAGAAACGGGTGTAACGGGATTCGTCGATAAACCGCTCTTTCAGCAAGCGGGCGATGATACGCTCGGAGGCGTCGGGAGGAAGTCCGGCGGCATCGATCTTTTTCTGTACGTCTTGTATGCAGCGTTCGGCGGTGGAGCAATAGGCGGCTGCCCGGTGCAACATCTCGGGTTCGGTTATCTCTTTCATATTTTTGCTTTTACGATCCGGTCTTTTCCGTATAAATCTTGTATTAATTCGACTTCGGTGTAATTCTCTTGACGTAGCATCGCTACGGTCTCTTTTCCGCAAAGGGCGTTGATCTCGAAGTAAAGATGCCCGCCTTCCACCAAATGCCTTTGTCCGAAGCGGGCGATGGCCCGGTAAAAGAGAAGCGGATCGTCATCGGGAACGAACAAGGCCAGGTGAGGCTCGTTCTCCAAAACGTTCGCTTCCATGGTCGCTTTCTCCTTATTCATTATATAAGGAGGGTTGCTGACGATGCAATTGAAGTTGCCTATAGGAGAAACAGCGGTTTCTTCCGTATGGGATTTTGGTTTCATGTACGTGAAACTTTTGTTTTCCTTACGTGAAACTTTTGTTTCTTCTACGTGAAACTTTAGTTTTCCTTGCATGAAACTGGGATAACCTTCGGAAAGGATATCCAATTCGAGGAAAGATACGGAAACTTGATTCAGTCGGGCGTTCTCCTCGGCCACGGCGAGCGCTTCGGGTGATATATCCACCGCCGCTACCTCAGCCTTCGGAAGATGTTTCGCCAAGGAAATAGCGATACAGCCGCTTCCCGTACCAATATCTAATATACGAGGGGCTTGGCCTCGGTAGTCCGTGATGATCCGCTCGACCAACTCGGCGGTTTCCGGGCGGGGAATCAATACGTCCGGCGTCACCTTAAACTCTATCCCGTAAAAATCCGCTATGCCTAATAAGTATTGTATGGGCTTGTATAAACGCAGTCCTTCTACAATCTCCTTGATTTTAAATTTCTCCGTATCAGATAATTCTTTACCTTTGCCTAACAGGAGTTGATGGGTAGAAAGACCGCAAACACGTTCCATGATGAGCCGGACGAGCGCTTGGGCTTCGCCGGGAGGATAAATATCTTTGAGGGAATTTCGGATGTAGGCGATGGTCTCAGTCATATCTTACTCTTGTTTTATCGCGAAAGTAGTGTAAAAACCGTTTATATGCAAAGATTATGGTAGAGGTTGAAGAGAAATACATGGCTCGTTGCATCGAGTTGGCTAAAGGAGGGAGGGGAAATGTCAGTCCGAATCCGATGGTTGGTGCGGTGGTTGTGCATAAGGGCCGTATTATCGGTGAGGGATTTCACAGGAAATGTGGGGAGGCGCATGCCGAGGTGAATGCTATCGCTTCCGTGAAAGACGAGTCTTTGTTGAAAGACAGTACGATTTATGTGAGTCTGGAGCCTTGCTCTCATTATGGGAAGACGCCTCCTTGCGCCGAGTTGATTATCCGGAAAGGGATTCCACGGGTGGTGGTCGGTTGCTTGGATCCTTTTCCCGAGGTGTCGGGGCGAGGCGTGCGGATGTTGCGTGAGGCTGGTGTCGAGGTCGTCACAGGCGTGATGGAGGAAGAAGCCCGTGCGTTGAACAAGGCGTTTATGACGCTACAAACGAAAGGCCGTCCTTATATTATCTTGAAATGGGCGCAGAGCGAGGATGGGTTTATCGATCGTTTGCGTACGGACGTGTCGGAGCCGGTCACGGTTTTGTCTTCTCCGGAGACTTCACGCTTGGTGCATAAACTTCGCTCGGAGGTGGCGGCTATCATGGTCGGTACACGGACCGCTTTATTGGATAATCCTTCATTGAACGTGCGCCATTGGTCCGGTAATTCTCCGGTTAGGGTCGTATTGGATCGCCGGCTCGTTATTCCCGATTCTTATCGGTTGCTGAATGGTTTCTCACGTACATTAATATTTACGGAGAAGGAAGTGGAAAACCGAGAGAACATGGAGTATATCCGGATAGATTTCGAGGGCCCGGTGATCCGGCAAGTGCTAGATCATCTTGCTGCCCGGAAGTTGGATTCCTTATTGGTGGAAGGTGGGGCCCAGTTGATTAATTCTTTCGTGGAAGCGGATGTGTGGGACGAGGCGAGGGTGGAAACAGCTCCGGTTCGCCTGTATCAAGGGGTGCATGCGCCGATGCTTGGAAAGGAGGCTGTTAGCGGCATCTCTAGACGTTCTGTTATGAGCATTAAAAATCATAACTATGAAATTTTAAATCATAACGATGAGTTCGAAAAATCATAACTATGAATTTTAAGGCTCATATAATCAACTAAAATATTATAAATATTAGCAGGTATTAGGGTGAAAGCAAAAAATGTTTCTACTTTTGTGCCTTTATATGCGACAAACTTATGTTTTTGATGAAAAATAAATTAGTACTATTTATAACAGGTTGTTTTGCGTTAGTGCTGTCTTCTTGTTTGAAGTCAGATGAAATCGTTGGTGTAGAAGCTATTAAGAATTGCCAGATACATACTTTTTCATTAAGTCATGATTCTGTGTCGGGGTTGGATACTGTGAAGTTTACGATAGACCAGCTAACGGGACGGATTTTTAATATAGACTCTTTACCTTTTGGTACGAAGATCGAGAAAGTGGTTTGTAAGATTGGGTTCGCTAATTCTTCAGTGATAGGTGGCGTGGAGGCTAGTCCCGAGGCTTATCCCGATTCCACTTATTATTTAAGTAGTTTGTCGGATTCCATCGATTTCTCCGCTCCGGTAAAGTTCGTGGTTCATGCGTATGACCAAGTCACGACAAAAGTCTATATGGCGCAGGTGAATATCCATCAAGTGGTTCCGGACTCTATGGTTTGGAGTATGTACGCGAATCCTATGATTGGCATTACCGTGAAGGATCAGAAGGTGGTAACCTACGATTATAATGGATCGGAGAATTACTTTATGTATGTGAAACCCGCCGAGTCCGGTAAACCTTACCAATTATATTACGCTTCGGTAAGTGCGCCTAAGGGCTGGCAGTCATTATCCTTGGCCGGTCTGCCTTCCGATGGGCTTTTGATCTCCCAGATTACTGAGTATAACAATGCTTTATATGTGCCGGCTACAAATGGCACATTATATAGATCCGAGGATGGCTTGACTTGGAGCGCTGTAGAGAACGCCCCTTCCGTGAAATACGTTTTGGGTAGCGTGAAGCAGGGCACGAAACAGCCTTCCGCCTTAGCTACGATCGTGGATCAGGAAGGAAAGCTAGCGTTCTATGCGATGAACGAATCCATGGAGTGGATCGCCGGAGATGCGGTGGCTAGCGGATTCCCTGTTACCGGATTTAGCAATCTCCAATATGCCGCAATGTATCATGAGTACTTGATGACCGCCGGCGGACGTACCGCGGACAACCAAGTGGTTAATACGACTTGGGCGACCATGGATGGTATCTCTTGGGCGTTGATGGCTTCCGGTGACGCAAACTTCACGAAGCGTGAGGGAGCGATGATCACGAATTATGACGATAAGTTTTTCTTGATCGGAGGTATCGACGCTTCGAACAAGGCATTGAAAGATATGTATCAATCGATAGATTATGGTATTTCTTGGTCGTTGATCGACTCGATGGTGGTGTTACCGACCGACTATGCGGCGAGAGGCTTTTCCTCAATTATTGTGGATAAAGAGAATTTCGTGAACATTTTCGGAGGAAAGACCAGCACTGGTTCCAATGACTTGAACCAACTTTGGAGAGGCCGTATCAATCGTTTGATCCCGAAGGAATAGAAAAGTTCGATAGGAGATGTATAATTTTATGAGGCTTTTAGCGTTAGAAAAAGAAGTGTGGTATATATAACAGCAAGGCTTATGACTTCAACTTTTTTTCAGCGGCTTCTCATAATCATCCTATTAGCGGGTACGGTCCCTACGCTTTGGGCGCAGGAATATAAGTACGAGATCGGTGGTATGGCTGGTGGCGCCTTTTATATGGGCGACGCCAACAAGAATACGATATTTAAAGGAATGAATCCGGCGGTGGGAGCCGTGTTCCGGTATAACATCAACTTTCGTTGGGCCTTGAAAGCCAACTTGATGTGGGGACAGGTTTCCGGTAAGACCGAAGGTATGGAGAACGTTTTTCCGAATAATGCCCCAACCTCTTTCAACCGTAGTATCATGGAGTTGGGGGGACAGGCAGAGTTCAATTTTTTCCCGTATAGCGATAAGTTCGACTATGCGGGGGCGAAGCGTTTCTCTCCTTATGTCTTGGTGGGCATAGGGCTGACGGTGGCTCCGGGTGGCGGGAAGACTTTCGCCAGCCCGAATATTCCTTTAGGCGTGGGCATGAAATATAAGATCAAGAACCGCCTTAATTTAGGGTGCGAGTTCTCGTTTCGTAAGTTATTTGGCGATGGCCTAGAGGGAAAGGACATGTTGGACGATCCGTATGGTGTTAAGGGTAGCGCTCTTAAGAATAAAGATTGGTACTCTTTCTTGTTGTTGTCTGTTACATGGGATTTCGGCCCGAGGTGTCGTACTTGTAACAATGCGAAAAATATAAGTGAATATTAGTAAGATAAAAAATGTCGTTGATTGAGAAAATAGACAAGAATCGCTTGCCACGGCACGTGGCAATTATTATGGACGGGAACGGACGTTGGGCCAAGGCGAAGGGGAAAGACCGTAGCTTCGGGCATCAGGAAGGCGTTGTTTCGGTCCGTAAGATTATGGATGCGGTCACTCAACTCGGATTGAAATATCTGACGTTGTACACTTTCTCTACCGAGAACTGGAATCGTCCGGAAGAAGAGGTCCAAGCGCTGATGAGCTTGCTGGTCTCTGCCATTCACCGGGAGACTCCGGACATGATGAAGAAAAACGTTCGCCTTACCGCCATAGGCGATCTTTCCCGTTTGCGTGAGGATGCTTATAATACATTGCAAGAATGTATCGATACGACTTCGGCGAATACGGGAACCACACTTGTTCTGGCGCTTAGTTATTCTTCCCGGTGGGAGATCACCAGAGCGGCTAGGCAACTCGCCCAAGAGGTCTTGGAACAGAAAATAAACCCCAATGATATAACCGAGGCTATGGTCTCGGACCACTTGACGACCAAAAATATCCCCGATCCCGATCTTTTGATACGGACCGGAGGAGAGAAACGCATCAGTAACTTCTTGCTATGGCAGTTGTCATATGCTGAATTCTTCTTTACGGATGTGTTTTGGCCGGATTTCAGAGAAGAAGAGTTGTATGAGGCTATATTGTATTACCAGCAACGTGAGCGTCGTTTCGGTAAGACAAGTGAGCAATTAATCTTATAAACAATAGCTGTTATATGTACAAAAGAATAGTGCTGTTTTTTATTTGCTTGGGTTTCGCTTGCGGTGCGTTTGCCCAAGAAATAGACACTACCCAAGTTGAGGCGCCGGCAGAAGTGCCGGTCATTTCGTACTCGTTAGCTCCGAAGAAATACAAGATTGCGGATATAAAGATTACGGGTATCAAGAATTATGATGATTTTGTGTTGATCGGCTTCTCGGGCTTGTCGGTAGGCGATGAGATTACCGTACCGGGAGAGGAGATCACTACAGCAGTGAAGCGTTTTTGGAAACATGGCTTGTTTTCGGATGTGAAGATTTTGGCAACGAAGATCGAGGGCGACCAGATTTGGCTGGAGATCCAGCTGAAGCAGCGTCCGCGTATCTCGCAAGTCAATTACCACGGGATCAAGAAAGGCGAGCGTGAGGACTTGGAGGCGAAGCTGGGTTTGAAGAAAGGTTTTCAGGTGACACCGAACGTCATGGACCGTGCCAAGATCGTGATCCAGAAGTTCTTCGATGGCAAAGGCTTTAAGAACGTGGATGTCGAGATCGAGCAAAAGGACGATCCCGCGAATGAAGGCGAGGTGATCGTGGATATCAATATCGATAAGAATGAAAAGACCAAGATCCATCGTATCTATTTTGAGGGTAACGAAAAACTGACTGCCCGGGAGTTGAAGAAGGCGATGAAGAAGACGAACGAGAAGTTCAGCTTGCCGAACGACTGGAAAACCAGTATCATGGAGATGTTCAGCACGAAGAAGTTCACGACTGAGGAATATGAGAACGATAAGAAAAATATAATCGCTAAATATAACGAGCATGGTTATCGCGACGCCGTATTATTGTCCGATAGCGTGGCGAACTTTAACGAGAAGAAGGTAGATATCTTCTTGAAAGTGGATGAAGGTGAGAAATACTATTTGAAAGATATTCGCTTCGTGGGTAATACGCAATATTCTACGGACTATTTGATGGCCGTGTTGGGTATGAAACCGGGCGAGGTGTATAATCAAAAGAAATTGAACGAACGTTTGAGTACGGATGATGATGCCGTTTCGAATGTCTATTTTAATAACGGTTATTTGTTCTTCAACGCCGATCCGGTAGAGGTGGATGTAGCGAATGACTCTATCTCGTTAGAGATCCGTATCCAAGAGGGTCCGCAGGCGACGATCAACCGTATTATCATTAATGGTAATGACCGTTTGTATGAGGATATCGTTCGCCGTGAGTTGCGTACCAAGCCGGGTATGTTGTTCAGCCGTGATGACTTGATGCGTTCCGTTCGTGAGTTGGCCCAGATGGGACACTTTGACCCAGAAAACATGAATCCGGTGCCGCTGCCTGATCCTGAGAATGGAACCGTGGATATTGAGTATAACTTGGTTTCCAAGGCGAATGACCAGATCGAGTTCTCCGCAGGTTGGGGACAGACGGGTGTGATCGGTAAGTTAAGTTTGAAGTTTACGAACTTCTCTATGAAGAACTTCTTGAACCCGAAAACCTATAAGGGCATCATCCCGCAAGGTGAGGGACAGACATTGACTTTGAGCGGCCAGACGAATGGGCGTTATTATCAGGCTTACAGCATCTCCTTCATGGATCCTTGGTTCGGCGGTAAACGACCGAATACATTGTCTGTCAGCGCTTATTTCTCAAAGCAAACCGATATCAGTAGCAATTACTTGACCAATTCCGGTTATGGTTATGGCTATCCGGGCTATGGCTATGGTTATCCCGGTTATTATGGGGGCGGTTATGGCTATGGTAGCAACTATTACGGCAACTATGGTTACAATAATAGTTATGAGTATGCTTACGACCCGGATAAGTCTATCATGATGTTCGGTTTAGCGGCCGGTTATGGTAAACGCTTGAATTGGCCGGATGACTACTTCCAGTTCATGGCGACGTTGAACTATCAGCTGTATATGATGCATGATTGGGACTATTTCTTGGTTAATAACGGAAATTGCCATAATATCAACTTGGAGTTGATGTTGCAACGTAATTCTATCGATAACCCGTTGTATACTCGTAAGGGTTCACAATTCATGTTGTCTGTAGCTGCTACGCCTCCTTACTCTTTATTCGATGGTAAGGATTATGCGTCGATGTCAAGCTCAGACCCGGATAAGTATAAATTCATCGAGTATCATAAATGGAAGTTCAAAGCGAAGATCTTCTCTCCGTTGGCTCCGTTGACCGTGAAACGTACGCCGGTATTGATGACCCGTGTTGAGTATGGCTTCTTAGGTACTTATAATAAAAATAAGAAGTCTCCGTTCGAGACCTTCTATATGGGTGGTGACGGTATGAGTGGTTACTCCAGTACCTATGCTCAGGAAACGATCGGTTTGAGAGGTTATGAGAATGGTAGTATCGCCGGTAATGGTGGTTACAACTCTTATGGATACGCTTATTCTCGTTTGGCTATGGAGTTGAGATATCCGTTCTTGCTGGAGCCTTCCTCTACGATCTACGGATTGGTATTTGTGGAGGCTGGTAACGCTTGGACTGATTTGAAGAATTTTAATCCGTTTAACTTGAAACGCTCCGCCGGTGTCGGTGTCCGTATATTCTTGCCGATGATCGGTTTGATGGGACTCGACTGGGCTTATGGTTTCGACGAGCCGAATTATGGATCTAATGGTAAACGTAGCGGTAGTAACCTGCACTTTATCATCGGACAGGAATTCTAAAATATAGATCGGGTATAGCTTCGTATGTAGAGACGGGGCGTGTTCCGTATGTGGAGACGGGGCACGCCCCGTCTCTACATTTAAATAAATACTTTTAACGAATATTGGTAGGCTGTAAGTAAACCCTCTGTTATATTTGCAGTCATAAAGTAGAACTATAAATAAAGAGAGTATGAAAAAGATTATCACATTGAGCTGTCTGATGTTGCTTTGTTCTTTTGCCGGCATGGCACAGAAGTTCGCTTTAATCGACATGGAATATATATTGAAGAATATTCCGGCTTACGAAATGACCAATGAGCAGTTGAGCCAAGTTTCCAAGAAATGGCAAAATGAGGTGGAAGCGATTCAGCAAGAAGCTCAGAATATGTATAAGAATTATCAGAGCGATCTGGTATTCCTCTCCGCCGAGATGAAAACGAAACGTGAGGAAGAGATCGTGAAGAAAGAGCAAGAGGCGCAAGATCTGAAACGTAAATATTTCGGTCCTGAGGGTGAGTTATATAAGAAACGCGAGAGTTTGATGAAACCGATTCAAGACGAGGTGTATAATGCGGTGAAAGAAATCTCGGAAGACAAGGGATATCAAATTGTTTGGGATCGAGCTTCAGCTATGAGCATTATTTTCGCTTCTCCGAAGATCGATATCAGTAATGAAGTGCTGATTAAGTTAGGATATTCAAAATAAATGCTTACATTTGTGCGCTTTATGCATGAAAAGTGTGAAAGCTTGATTAATAACAAAGTAATTATATAGTAAAAATGAAGAAACTTATTGTTTTATTGTTGATGATTCTCCCGTTGGGAGCTATCGCTCAGGAAGTTAAAATTGCGTTTGTAAAAACTCAAGAGGTGTTTATGGCTATGCCGGAGGTATCTGGTATGGAAAAACAAATGGCAGACTTGAATGAGAAATATAGAGTTGAATTGAAGCAAATGCAAGATGAATACCAAAAGAAATATTCAGACTTCGTAGCGCAGCAAGATTCATTGACAGAAAATATCAAGTTGAGAAGAATGCAAGAGATTCAAGATATCCAAGAACGTATGGATAACTTCGTTCAGGTAGCTCAGCAAGACGTACAAAAGAAACAACAAGAATTGTTGCAACCGATCCAACAGAAGTTGCACGAGGCTATCCAGAAGGTAGGCGAGGAGAAGGGATATACGTATATCATCGATCCGGCAGCTTTGCTTTATACGGGTACTAACGCGGTAGACGCAACTCCGTTTGTTCGTACGAAACTCGGTTTGTAATTAGCAAGAAAATTTATTCTATAGAATAAAAGAGGGGGTGTTTTCCGAAAGGATTGCACCCTTTGTACTTTATAAAAGAAGGTTTCTGATATGTTTCCACAAACTCCCGGTCCGATCGGTCTTTTTGATTCAGGTTATGGCGGACTTACGATTTTCGATAAGATTCATCAGTTGATGCCCGGTTATGATTACGTTTATCTGGGCGATAACGCACGTTCTCCTTATGGAACCCGTTCGTTCGAGGTTGTTTATCAATTTACCCGTCAGGCGGTATCACGCTTGTTTGAGTCGGGTTGCCAATTGGTGATCTTGGCTTGTAATACGGCATCCGCGAAAGCGCTTCGTACGATCCAACAAAAAGACTTGCCTACATGGGATCCCAATCGTCGTGTATTAGGAGTCATCCGTCCTACAGTTGAGTTAGTGGATACGATCAGCCGTACCAAACATATCGGTATCGTAGGTACGAGCGGTACGATTACGTCCAATTCTTATACGATAGAGATCGGCAGGATGTACCCACATATCCAAGTGACAGGCGAGGCTTGCCCCATGTGGGTCCCTTTGGTGGAGAATAATGAGTTTAATTCCCCGGGAGCGGATTATTTCGTGAAAAAGCATATCGACCATCTATTATCCGTAGATCCGCAAATCGATACGCTTATCTTGGGATGTACTCACTATCCCCTTTTGATGGATAAGATCCGTGCTTTTCTTCCTTCCGGCATCACTCTATTCTCGCAAGGCGAGCATGTAGCGGAGAGTTTGCGAGATTATTTAGGGCGTCACCCGGAAATGGATCGTAAACTCACGAAGGGAGGAAGTTGCCGTTTTCTTACCACGGAGTCGGCAGAGAAGTTTTCTGAGGCGGCCTCTATCTTCATGAATACTCCGGTCTCGGTTTCCCAGATCGAGCTATAACGCCCCTAGGCCCTATGAGGGAGATGTATATGAACGCTATTTATACTTCCCTCCTTCCTTATGAATACTTGAAAGATATCGGATGAATTCATTTGAATATCTAGTATAATTCTACAGATCACGCCGTGGTCTGTAGAGTTCACGGCGTGGTTTGTATAGTTCACGTTGTGGTCTGTACAGACCATGACGTGAATTAGAAAATAAAACAAGGAGCGAGAATGTATAGGTATAGAAAGAAATAGGTATAATACCTTATCCTTGCCTAAATTCTTGCCGGATGTCTGCCTTCTACAGAAAAGTCAGACCTTCCCTTATTGGATGCTCTTTCCAAAAGGAGCCAAGGCTAAAGCTGCCATCTTAAAATGTTGCATGCCGAAAGGGATGCCGATGATCGTGATACATAGCAAAAGGCCGAATCCTAGATGCGTAAGGCAAATCCAAAAGCCTCCGACGAATATCCAGATAATGTTCATGATAAGTGACAGGCATCCTCCGGAATTCCCCTCGTCTACGACACGGCTGCCAAAAGGCCATAAAGCCAGTATCGCTAATTTTAAGGTCTGGAGGCCAAAAGGTATACCAATGATCGTTATCATTAGTATTAGGCTGGATATCAGATATTCTACACTTGTTATAATCCCTCCGAAGAGTAACCATATTATATTCCCCAAGAATTTCATACGCTAGTTATTTAAATGGTTGATACTATCTTTCTCATATATAACAGATGCTTTACTAACTGTGGCTACATGAAAGCTATCTATTTCCGCCAAGATTTGCCGCTTAACGAGAGCGAAACTATCCCTGTAGGCCGGTTTCACCGGTTCAGAAGGGGGAGCTTCCATTTTTAGCGGATCGATAGGTTGCCCGTTCTTATGGACACGGAAGTCTAGGTGCGGCCCGGTAGAGAGTCCGGTGGAGCCTACATAAGCGATCTCTTGGCCTTGTTGCACATGGCTGCCTACTTGGATTCCTTTGGCGAAGCGGCTTAAGTGCATATAACTCGTGGTGTATACGGAGTTATGTTTCACTTTCAGGAAATTGCCCCCGCCGTTTTGATATCCCTTGGCGATAACCGTACCAGCTCCGATGCTGCGTACCGGTGTACCGGCCGGTGCCGCATAATCAACCCCATGATGCGCCCGGTATCGTTTGAGGATCGGGTGAAAACGGGCGTTCGTAAAACGGGATGTGATCCGGAAAAAGTCTAATGGCGCTTTCAAGAACGCTTTGCGAAGGCTGTTCCCTTCCTCATCGAAGTATTCGAAGATACTGTCTTGGGTGAAAGGAATCGCTACAAACTCTTTGCCTTGATGCGTAAAGATCGCCCCCTCGATAGAGGCGATGCTCAAGGCGGTGGTATCGTCGATGTAAGCCTCATTGTATAGAACCTTGAAAGAGTCTCCATCCTTGATGTCAAAGAAATCGATTTGCCAAGCGTACACGTCCGATATCTTGATCGCCAGATACGGATCACCTCCGTTGGCCTTGATCACGTTCCATAGGGAAGAGTTTAATACTCCTTCCGTATATTTTTTCTTGAGGGTGATCGGCTTATTAAATTCATAGGCGTTGATCGTATCTCCGGTCAAGTCGATTACGGCATAATCGGTCAGCGACTTGGCGAAGGCGATATATCGGATCGTCTCTAAGGAATCTACCGTGGAAAATGTGTAATAATGCATGCCGGCTCGCAGTTTCGTCGGATCGAGGACATGGGTGGATGCCCTGCTGATACTGTCTGCTTTCAAGGCCGTGAAGCCCAGCCCGGAGAAGATGGAGGCGGGATTATCCCCGTTTTTCATCAAATACTCTTTTACGTCCAAGGAATCGATACAGATGCCGTATTGATACAGATGTTGTGAGCTATCCACCCACTGCGTATCCATGTCCGCGTCTTCCGTGGGCTGTTGGGGCTGTTTGCAGGAGAAACAACTCATCAACATGGCTAATACGATACATATAGGTAGTTTCTTGTCCATTTGTCTTCGTTTGTTCATCAAAAATTATTCAACCGGATACAAACTTACGGAAAATAATAGAAATAGCGAAACCTATTTAGCGTAAAGCTTTGTACCTTCGCGGACTCGTAAAAAGGTGTTTAGGTAGAAAGCAGATCAATGGACATGTATAGACTATTCCGTGCCCCGAGAGGGCTGAGAGGCAAATTATTTAAATTAACAGGGCCTATCTTTCTGGAAACCTTGCTGATGTTGACTTTAGGCGTGGTGGATACGCTTATGTTGAGCCATCATTCCGATAATGCGGTGGCAGCGGTAGGTGTGGTTAATCAATTGCTGAACATGGTATTTCTGCTGTTCAATATTACCACGACCGGAACGTCTGTCATGTGCGCCCTTTATTTCGGGGCGAAGGATCATAAAAGTTTTATTCAGGTATTAGGGACGTCTTTGCTGTTTAACGCGGGAATCGGTTGCTTGATCAGCTTGATGCTTTTCTTGTTCGGTAGAGAGATGTTGGTCCTGATGGATATCCGTCCGGATCTGATGCCGGACGCTGAGACTTATATGCACATTGTCGGAGGGTTCGGCTTCTTCCAAGCGGTTAGTTTCACGATATCGGCGGTGCTCCGTGCGGCGAACAAGCCGAATTATGCGATGCAGGTGACCTTGCTGATCAATGTATTGAATGTGTTTGGAAATTATGCGTTGATATTTGGCCATTTCGGTTTCCCTGCCCTCGGTGTACAAGGAGCGGCTATCTCTACCTCTGTTTGCCGGGGAGTGGCGATGACACTTTTGTTTATCATGCTGTTCAAGCGGTTGGTGCCTCGTATCCCTTTGGCTTATTTCCGTCCGTTCCCGTTTCAGAAGTTGAAAGATGTGTTGAAGATCGGTTTACCTTCGGCAGCGGAACAAATCTCGTATGATGCCTCGCAGGTGACGATTGTCTACTTTATCAATATGCTGGGTAATGAGTACTTGACAGCTCGTGTTTATGTGATGAATATCGTGATAATCGGCTATATCTTTTCTTTGTCGATCGCGCAAGCTACTTCTATTTGTACCGGCAATTTGGTGGGCGCGAGGAAGAAGCAAGCCGCTTATTTATTGAGTTGGTATGCTTGGAGGAGGTCGTTGCTGATTACGTTAGTCGCTAGTACCGGGGTTTATCTGCTGGGACGTCCTTTATTGGGGATATTTACTGAGAATCAAGCAATCATAACGATCGCGATGGGAGCCTTGCTGGTAGATGTACTCTTGGAGCAAGGGCGGGCCACGGTACTGCTGTTCTTATTCTGCTTGCGTTCGGTAGGCGACGTCGTGGTCCCGGTAATTATCGAGTTATTCTGTATGTGGTTCTTTGCCGTGTTCTGCGGGTATATGTTCGGTATCGTGTTCGGATTAGGCTTAGCGGGGATGTGGTTCGCTTTTGCTTTGGACGAGTGTTCCCGGGGTGCGGTACTCTGTTTGCGGTGGCGAACGCAGAAGTGGAAAAAGAGGATGTTAATCAAGAGTCCTGTTAATATAAGCTAAAACAGGGTGCTCTTGGGAACATTTCGCCTTCTATTTGCGTCTTACTAATTACAATAGATATTTTATAAAAGATTATGATGAAGATGAAAAAGGTATTGTTTTATGCGTTTTTGCTTCCCGCTTTCGTTGGGATGATGTTTTCTTGTTCAGACGTCAAGACAGATGTGAAGAAGTTGGAAGGTAAATGGAATGTGGTAGAAGTGAAAGGCGAGAAAGTCTTGGAAGAAGGCCTGCCGCAGATGGACTTCAATATGGCTGAGAAGAAATTACATGGAAATACAGGCTGTAATTTATTCAATACGACGATCACGTTAGATCCGGAAGATGTATCTTCTATTACGATCGCTCCGGGCGCTACGACGATGATGGCTTGTCCGAATATGGATTTGGAGACGAGCGTGCTTCAATCGATGGATCAGGTTCGTTCCGTGAAGGCCGGAAAAGATGAGAATGAGATGTTGTTGGTAGACCAAGATGGTAATGTATTATTAGTATTGGAGAGAAATTAATGAGAAAAGGTCTTTTTTATATTTGCCTGCTTTTGGTAGGCGTCGGTTTGTTCGCCGGCTGTAAATCCAAGAAAGCTGTGGTAGCTTCTTTCTCGGATCTGGATGGTGAATGGGGTGTCGTGGAGATGAACGGTAAGACGTTGAATCCCGAGGAGACTCATCAGGTTTTGGTGTTCGACGTGGCTCGTCAAGGGCTTTCGGGAAATGCCGGTTGCAATCGGTTGATGGGGAAGATCGAATATAATGATGCTTATAAAAATATCATTAAGTTCCCACAGGTAGCGACTACCCGAATGGCTTGCCCGGATATGAGCGGCGAACGTGAGTTGCTGGAAGCGCTTAATAAGGTGGTGCGCTTTGAGGCACAGGGTGAGGCGGCTCCTGTTTCGGAAATCGCTTTGTTCGGGACCAATAATGATAAGTTGTTGGTGATCAAAAAGCAAAAATAAAATCACCCAGTTGTAGAGACTGGGGCGTGCCCCGTCTCTACAACTGGGTATTAATATTTGAAACTATAACGGAATCCTGCTTTAAACCAAATACCCGGTTGGGGGATATTTCCCAGATCATAATAAGTGGAATTGAGCAGATTATTTAACTCCGCATATAGATTTAACCGCTGATATTCCCAATTTACTTTCATATCTACTAAGCAATAAGGAGCGTAAGGTTCCTCATAAGCCGGCTTAAGATTCTCGTATTTAGTATAACTACCTGCCCGGTCTTGCCAACGGACATACCAAGTGGCCGAAAAACCTTTCCAGATAGAATGGCTTAATTGAGCCGTGAACTTGTGCTTCAGATAATCTAACGCATAATTCGATATATACCCCTCACTATCCTTGTCTTGATGGATAAACGCATATCCCAGTTCTATTTTCCGGATAAAGAACCGTTCGTTGCCCAGTTCCCTCGGTAATAAACTCAGGTTAGTCTCGAAACCAAGGTTATCGACTTTTGTCAGATTTTGGCTTTCCCAGATATCTTCCGGTTTCTCTTTCACCCAATCGATCATGTTCTTGCCTTTTCGGTAAAAGCCGGCTATATGAGCCCGGAGGAAGTAAGTGTTGTATTTCAGTCCGACCTCGAATGCCTCGCTTTCCTCCGGTTTTAGGTCCGGATTTCCTTTATTCGTCTTACCCTCATAATAAAGATCGGTGAAAGTCGGCATACGCAATGCCCGGTTCCAGCTCCCATACAGACGGAAATTGTCCCCGATACGGTAACTGGCATCTATTCCCGGATAGAAATGAATCCCTTCGTTTAAGGCCGAATTATAGTTTGCCAAGACCCCGACTGACAACGTGAAGCGGCGTAATAATACGTTATGCTCAAGAAAGTAGCTGATGTTACTTCGGTTATCGCTTTTTAGATATTGCCCCTCTTTCTCGAAAGGAACATCCTGCGGTTCCTTCATCGGCTTGCCTAATACGTTACTCCTTACTCCCTCGTTTCGGAATTCCACGCCCATACTGGTTCTTCCTAGTTTCCACTGTGTCGTGGCGTTGAGGTTGGCTCCGAATACTTCCGTCTCATGGTAATTATGCCCGGTATACCAATCGGCGGGATCGCTACGGAACAACTCGTACCGGTCGAAATGTCGGGTCCAGTATACCTTGGGGGTGAACTTGATTTTGCCATGTGTTTCTCCTCCGGCGGAGAGGAAGAAGCGGCGAGTCTTGTCGTATTGGTTGGGATAGGAAGCGGAGTAGAAGCTATTCGCTCCATAACCTTTGTCGTTGTATCCGGCTTGGAATTGGAAATCGGCCTCCTCGCTTTTAAGTTCCGATTGCCAAAAAAGATTTAATTGTTTGAAGTCTGTATTGTCTATATACCCTCCGGACGAGGCATACCCTGTGGAAAGGCGCTGTCCGAAATGAGTGGTCGCGTGATTGATGGCAGCTTCCAGTTTCCAGAGCTTATGCATTCCAGCGTAATTGTCGGTCGAGATCCTGTTCTCTTTTCCTGTTTTCGTGATGATATTGATCGCTCCGGCGAAAGCGCTGGCCCCGAATATACGGGAAGAAGGGCCGGATACCACCTCGATGCGCTCTATGTCCGAGAGATTCACCGGGAGGTCAAAACTATAATGGCCGGTTTGTGGGTTGGAGAGGTTGACCCCGTTTAAGAGAACCGCTATTTGGTCGAACGTCCCTCCCCGGATGGAGATATCGGCTTGGGTGCCTCCTTCTCCTCGTTGCCGGACGTCTATTCCCGCGGCATATTCTAAAAGATCTTGGATACTGGTGACAGGTGCCGCCGCGATCTCACGGGCGGGAATGACTGTCACGATCTTGGTCGCTTGATTCCGTGCGATAGGCGCACGGGAGGCGGTAACTTCTACCTCTTCCAGCTCTACGGAAGCTTCCTCGCCGGTCCGGTTAGGCTCGATTACCTTTTGGGCTTGCGCCGTGTCGGGCAGGGCGAATAGTAGCGTACTTGCTGTTACGACTCCAATGTTAATGACTTTGTGCATACTCCGGAACGCGGCGTAACGTTTCCGGTCGAATCGGCGGAAACGTACGGCGACTTGGGTATGCGATTCCCAATAATTCATTCGTTCTTATTTTTTATTTTGAGTAGGATAGTCGGGATAAAGTAAATACTTTTTACGCATGGCCTTGTATTGATCTAGCTCGGGTTTCCAACTTTCCCGGATCTCTTTCTCGGATAAGCCCCTTACGATCTGGTAGCGGAGCTGCTTCGTGCCTGCCAATAAATCGAACCAGTTCGGACGGGAGAAGAAAAAGGCTTGATCCTTTCCCGCTTTATTGTAGAAGTCGAGGAAGAATCGCAAGGTTAATCCTCCTTCGAACGGATATTCCCGCAGATCGATGCCGTAACATACTTTATCCTTTTGCAAGGGATTGGTATCGAATCCGGGCAAGGAGGTCGGGGTAAAAGTGAAATTCCCGTATTTAGGATCCGGGAAACCTAGTACTTGAAACGGATAATAGGTTCCTCTTCCCACGCTAACGTTCGTAGCCTCAAAAAAGCAAAGCGACGGATACAGGCGGATAGACTGGTCATTCGGGAGGTTCGGAGAGGGCTTGACCGGCAACCAATAGGGATCTCCGTGTTTCCAATTCTCCATCTTTACGATCTTTAACCGACAGGTATCGGGCGTACTTTTCAGCCAGCCTTCCTTATTGATCATCCATGCCAATTCTCCTACGGTCAAGCCGTGCAAGATCGGGAGCGGATCGACACCGACGAAAGACTCGAATCCTTTCTGGCGGATCGGTCCGTCTACGAAGTCATTCGGGTTCGGGCGGTCCAACACGATAAACTCTTTGTTGTTTTCGGCGCAGGCTTCCATCACGTAATGCATCGTGCTGATATAGGTATAGAAACGGGCACCTACATCTTGTATATCGAAAACAATCACGTCGAGGTCATCCAGTTGCTCGGCGGACGGTTTCTTGTTTTTCCCATAAATAGAGATGATGGGGATGCCTGTTTTCAAGTCCCGGCTGTCTTTTATCTCCTCTCCGGCATCACCGGTTCCCCGGAATCCATGTTCCGGAGCGAACACCTTCTTAACGTCTACGCCTTCCGCTACTAGCGCATCTAATAAATGAATCTGCCGCTTTTCCAAAATGGAAGTCTGGTTGACCACTAATCCTACCCGCTTGCCCTTCAGTAAACGAGTGACGACATCCATCCGCTCGGCACCTAGCTTTAACGGGGCGTTTTGTGAATAGACCGTTGGCGTCAGGCTAAAAAGTATGACTAGAAATATAAAGATCTGTTTCATTACATATATAATAACTGTATACTAACCGCAAAAGTACGAAATGTTTTTCACAGAAAGTTTATACTTTTGAGGCGAATAACAGACAATACTAAGAATATGAATGTAAAAACACTTTTTTATGCGGTAGCCTTCTTGAGTTTATCATGGGCGTCTTTAACCTATGCGCAAGATGTCCTACCGGAATATACGCAAGCACGCCGTTTCGCCCCGTCGAATGCGGAACAGTTACTTTTCTCTTATACCCTTACCCCCAATTATTTTAATAATAGTGACAAATTCTGGTACGAGTATAAGACGAGTGAGGGGACAAACTGGTATCTGGTGGACCCCGATTCGAGAAATAAACGATTATTATTCGATCGGGATGAGTTGGCGGCACAGATAAGCGAGATCGTGAGAGAGCCTTTTACCGGACAACAACTTCCTATCGAAGATTTACGCTTAAAGGAAGATGATCGCACGTTTACTTTCTCGATAAAGGGTACGAACGGGAACTATTTTTTCTCGTATGATTATCCGTCCTCCCGGTTGACTCGGATTACGAAAGACGAGATTCCTGCTAAAATCCGTTGGGCGAATATATCGCCGGATAAAAAGCGGGTCGTCTTCGCGAAAGATTTGAACCTGTATGTCATGAGTTATGAGGATTATGAGAAGGCCGTGAAGAATCCGGAGGATAAGACGATATCTGAGATCGCCTTGACTACGGATGGCGAAAAAGATTTTGGCTTTGGTATGCCCCGGACCTTCTTGAATACCGATACTTTATGTGACCATAAGCGGAAATATGTAATGGGGAACTGGTCTCCCGATGGTCGTTATTTCGCCGCAACTTTGTCGGATCAACGTGCAGTGCAAGATTTATGGGTGATTAACTCGATCGCCAAACCTCGTCCTACACTTGAGACCTATAAATATCAGATGCCGGGAGAGGCGGGTTCTCCAATCGTTCATTTATATCTCTTTGATTTGGAAAATGCCGGAAAGCGGAAAGAAATCCGGGTGGATTGTTTTAAAGATCAAATAATCAATCTAGCCTCCAAGCCGGATAAGGAGCGTATGGGACTCACTCGGAACTCGATCTGGTTGGGAGATAACCAGACCTTCTATTTGACCCGTGTCAGCCGGGATATGAAACGGGTGGATATCTGTTCGTATACGATCGGGGAGGATTCGGTAAAAGCGATCATTGAGGAACGTCTAAATACTTCTATGGAAACCCGCCCGCTAGCGATGACCGATAATGGTAAGGAATTGATCCATTGGAGCGAACGGGATGGTTGGGCGCATCTGTATCTATATGATGCGCAAGGAAATTTGAAAAACCGTATCACCAAAGGACCTTGGCATGTGGACGCAATCGTAGACGTGGACAGTAAGAATCGAGTCGTTTACTTCAAGGCGAATGCCCGGGAAAAGGGAGATACGACTCCTTATTACGAGCATTTGTACCGGGTGAATCTGGATGGTTCGGGCTTAAAGCTGATTACTCCGGGCGATTATTTCCACCTGGTCTCTATGGATAAATCCATGCGATATATCGTGGATAACTATTCTCGTGTCAATACGATCCCGGCTACGGCATTGTATGATAACCAAGGTAACCGATTGATGACCTTGGAGGAGAGTGACTTCTCCCAATTATTCATGGCAGGTTATAAATTCCCTGAGCCTTTTTCGGTAAAGGCGGCCGACGGGGTGACCGATTTGTATGGTGTCATGTATAAGCCTTTTGATTTTGATTCCACGAAAGTATATCCGGTCATTAACTATGTATACCCCGGACCGCAACAGGAGGGAACTTTCTTTCGCTACATCCCGATGAATCCTCGTACGGATCGTTTGGCGCAAGCCGGATTTGTCGTGGTGTGCATGGGACATAGGGGAGGGCATCCCAGTCGCTCCAAGTGGTATCATAATTATGGATATGGAAATTTGCGTGATTATCCGATGGCGGATCATAAAGTAGCTATCGAGCAGTTGTGCGCTCGTTATAAATTCATGGATATCAACCGGGTCGGCATACACGGACACTCCGGTGGCGGTTTCATGTCTACAGCGGCTATGCTCCTTTATCCGGATTTCTTTAAGGTGGCGGTATCTTGTGCCGGCAATCATGACAATAACATTTATAACCGGTGGTGGGGAGAGAAACATCATGGGGTAAAGGAGATCACGGATGATATGGGAAATATCTCGTTCGATATTCGCATCCCGACCAATCAGGAATTGGCGAGGAATTTGAAAGGCCATCTGTTATTGATCCATGGCGATATCGATAATAATGTGCATCCGGCGAATACCATTGTTGTCGTGGACGAGTTGATCAAGGCAGGCAAACGCTTTGATATGTTGATCGTACCGGGAAAACGCCATCATTTTGATGACTATAATGAATATTATTATTGGCGGATGGTCGATTACTTCTCTGAGTATTTGAGAGGCGAACGGGAAACAGGTGCGGATATAAAAGATTTGAAACTGGGCAATTGGTTTCAGGGGTATCAGTGATGAGAAGTAGTATATGTGAGAGAGATTGTTTATTTTTGTCTCGCAAAAAAATAAATAGGATGAAACCTCTTGATATAATAAAGAAATATTATCCGGAAAGTTCGGATGCCTACCGGATTTTGGTGACTCATAGCCGCAGCGTGGCGGATAAGGCATTAGCATTGGCCCGTTTGCATCCGGAGATGAATCTGGATCTGACTTTTATTGAGGAAGCGGCGATGTTGCATGACATAGGGATCTTTTTGTGTAACGCTCCAGATATCGATTGCCATGGGGAGGCCGATTATATCTGTCATGGCTATCTGGGAGCCGATTTAATGCGGAAAGAGGGGTATCCTCGCCACGCCTTAGTTTGCGAGAGGCATACGGGAACGGGGCTTTCGCTTGCCATGATCGAGGAGCGGAACCTGCCTGTTCCACATCGGGATATGCGTCCCGTGTCATTGGAAGAACAATTGATCTGTTTCGCTGATAAATTCTTTAGCAAGACTAAATTGACGAAAGAGAAACCGGCTGATAAGATAAAACAGAGCTTATCCAAGTATGGAAATGAGACAGTTGAGCAGTTTGAACACTGGTGTAAACTCTTTTTAGGGGAATAAAAGCATAAGGGCTCGTTTATTTATTATACATTTGTACGCTGTAACACACTGCAAAGAACGAAGTAATGTTTTTGATATATAGAGTCCTAATCATTCTATTCGTTTTCCTCTTGGGAGGCTTGGGCGTGCAGGCGCAGGAGATTGTCGCTCCTGCCGATAGCTTGGCGCAGACTGATTCTCTCTTGGTGGCTCCTACGGATAGTACAACGTTAGCGGGAGATTCGATTCCAGAAAAGCAGACCGGGCTAGATGCTCCGGTCAGTTATCAAGCGACCGATTCTATCGTGATGACGGCTGGCAACTGGGCATATCTTTACGGGGAAGGCGATGTCAAATACCAGAATATCGAGCTGCAGTCCGAATTGATTGAGATGAATATGGATAGTAGCATCGTGTTCGCTAAGTTTGGACTCGACTCTATCGGGCAGGAGTTTGGCTATCCGTTGTTTAAGGAGGGCGATCAGCAGTATGAGTCGAAGACGATGCGGTATAATTTTGGTACCAAGAAAGGATATATCACGGACGTGATTACCCAGCAGGGCGAAGGGTATGTTACCGCCGGGCGAACGAAAAAGATGGAAGGGGATATCTTGAACATGGTGGGTGGTAAGTATACGACCTGCGACGAGCATGAGCATCCTCACTTTTACATCCAGATGACGAAAGCGAAGGTGCGCCCGAAAAAGAATATCGTAACGGGTCCGGTCTATCTGGTCTTGGAGGACGTGCCGTTGTATCCGATCGGGTTACCTTTCTGTTTCTTCCCGTTCTCGAGTACGTATTCATCCGGTATTATTATGCCGACTTTCGGAGACGAGTCTACCAGAGGTTTCTTCTTGCGTGACGGTGGATATTATTTCGCCTTGAGCGATTATATGGACTTGGCTTTGTTGGGAGAGATTTATACCAAGGGATCTTGGGGATTGTCGGCCAAGTCGGCTTACCGCAAACGTTATAAATTCTCGGGCAGTTTTAATGCTTCTTATTTGGTGACGAAATTGGGAGATAAGGGCTTGCCAGACTATAATTTATCCAAGGACTTCAAGGTTAACTGGACGCATACGCAAGACCCTAAGGCGAATCCTTATCTGTCTTTCTCGGCGAGCGTAAACTTCTCGACCTCTTCGTATGACCGTAATAATCAGAACAGTTTATACCCGAATGCGAATGGATATGCCGATGTGAACCAGAATACGAAGAGTTCATCCATCAACGTAACGAAACGTTTCCCGAATAACCCGTTCACGATCTCCGGTACGATGAGTATAAACCAGACGACCCGTGATTCTTCTATCGCCGTGACCTTGCCTAGCATGACGGTTACGATGAGTCGTATCTTCCCTTTCAAGCGGAAACATCCGGTCGGGAAGGAGCGTTGGTACGAGAAGATCTCCATGAGTTATTCCGGTACGTTTAGTAATAGTATAACGACAAAAGAAAACTTATTATTCAAATCGAATTTGATCAAAGATTGGCAGAATGCTATGCAGCACTCGATTCCGGTAAGCGCTACATTCTCCGTGCTCAAGTACTTGAATATTTCTCCCTCTTTCAATTATAAGGAACGTTGGTACACCAGCAAGATCGAACAGGAATATGATACGCAGAAACAGGCTTTGGTAGCCCGCGACACTACGTATGGTTTTTATCGTATTTACGATTTTAACGCTTCTATCTCTGCGTCTACTACCTTGTATGGTTTTTATAAACCGTTGCCATTCTTGGGTAATAAGGTTGAGATGATCCGTCACCGCTTCGAGCCGTCTATTACGGTAAGCGCCCAGCCGGACTTCGCTTCTTCTCGTTTTGGTTTTTATGAGACTTATGTATATCAAGACGCGAATGGTGAGGATCGTGAATATACGTATTCTCCGTTCGCTCATAATATGTATGGCGTTCCGGGAACGGGAAAACAAGGAAATATCAGTTTTGACGTAAATAACAATATCGAGATGAAGGTGCGTTCGGATAAGGACTCTACTGGATTCAAGAAAATTAGTCTGATCGATAAGCTGTCGTTAGGCATGAGTTATAATATGGCGGCGGATTCATTTAAGTGGAGTGACTTGAGTGTCGGTTTACGTTTGAAATTATCCAAGAGTTATACGTTGAACTTGAATGGTCAGTTCGATACCTATACGTACGATGAGAATGGGCATCGTGTCGATATTCCCCGTTGGAAAGCAGGCAAGGGTATTGGCCGTTTGAGAGGGACTAGCACCAGTTTTTCTTATACATTTAATAATGATACGTTCAAGAAGTTGTTTGGAGGAGGTGATAGCTCATCGGATAAATCCGGGAATCAATCGGCTTCCACGGATCCGAATGCAGATCCGGATGGATTGAACCCGGATGGAGAAGGAGAGGGCGAGAATAAGGAAAGTGGTGGCCGTCTGTTGGGCAAAAAGAAAGAGACCGGTGAGACAGATGCCGATGGCTATTTAATTTCCAAGATTCCTTGGAGCCTCTCGTTTAGTTATGGTTTGAGCTTGCGGTATGGTGATTTTAATCGTTCTAAACTGGAGTATGATTACGCCTTGACTCACTCTTTGAGCTTTAACGGAAATATCCAGCCGACAAAGAACTGGCGTTTTAACTTTAACGCTACTTATGATTTTGACGCTAAGAAGATCTCTTATATGACTTGTAACGTAACTCGTAACTTGCACTGCTGGCAAATGACGGCTAGTTTCGTTCCGGTCGGTCCTTATAAATCCTATACATTCAGTATCGCTGTAAGCTCTGCTTTATTGAAAGATTTGAAGTATGATAAGAGAAGTAATTATAGGGATGGACAGCAGTGGTATTAATAATTGAAAATTGAGAATTGAGAATTGAAAATTAAAGTTACACAATCCAATAATTCTCAATTCTCAATTTTTAATTCTCGCCCCATTTGATGGGGGTTTGCCCAGTTGCGATTAAATAATCATTGGCTTTGCTGAAATGCTTGTTTCCGAAGAATCCCCGGTAAGCGGAAAGTGGGGACGGATGAGCTGATTTAAGAACCAGATTACGGGATGAATCGATGAAAGCACCTTTCCTTTGTGCGTAGGAACCCCATAATATGTAAACGATATGGCTTCTTTCAGCCGCCAGACGATGAATAACAGCATCAGTAAAGGTCTCCCAACCTCTATTTTGATGGGAACCGGCTTGATGCGCTCGTACTGTGAGAGTGGCATTTAGCAATAATACGCCTTGATCTGCCCAACGAATCAAATTGCCAGTTGTTGGAACCGGATGCCCTAGATCATCTTGTATTTCTTTGAATATATTGATGAGGGAAGGGGGGAAAGGTACCCCATCCTGCACGGAGAAACAAAGTCCGTGCGCCTGTCCCGGCTCGTGATAAGGATCTTGGCCGAGGATAACGACCTTCACTTTATCGAACGGGCAGTGCTCAAAAGCGTTGAACATATAAGGACCGGGAGGATAAACAGTACCTTGGCGGTATTCTTGTTTAACGAAATCGGTCAATTGCTTGAAATAATCTTTTTCAAACTCGTCGGCTAACCGTTTTTTCCAGCTTTCTTCAATCTTTACATCCATAATATAATAGTTGGCTGTTAACTAAATAAGCATCATTCCAGCCGCACGTGCTTCCTTGCGCATCTCCTCCGGCCAGATACTTGCCTGTATCTCTCCGATATGGGCCTTACGAAGATAGAACATACACAACCGGCTTTGTCCGATACCACCGCCGATACTTTGCGGAAGTTCACCGCTCAAGAGGCGTTTGTGGAAATATAGTTCCTTTTTCTCCCCGGCTTTGCAAATATCCAACTGGCGTAGCAAGGCTTCCTTATTGACGCGGATACCCATAGAGGATAGTTCCATAGAACGGTTTAGTACATCATCCCAAACCAATAAATCCCCGTTCAATCCGGTTTGTCCGTTCTCGGCGATCGTAGACCAATCATCGTAGTCCGGAGCACGTCCGTCATGCTTCTCCCCATTGCTTAGCGAGCATCCGATACCGATAATGAATACGGCCCCGTATTCCTTGGTGATAGCGTCTTCCCGCTCTTTCGGTGTAAAGGTAGGATATTTTTGTAACAAATCCTCGGAATGGATGAAATGAATCTGTTGGGGGAGCGTCGGGCGGATTTGAGGAAACATCTCGTAAACTAAATATTCGGTACGGACCATAGCGGCATATATGCGACGGACGATTTCCTTGAGGAAATCGATATTATGTTCGCTTTCGCTCATTACACGTTCCCAGTCCCATTGGTCCACGTATAAAGAGTGTAAATTACCTAGCTCCTCGTCTGAGCGGATGGCGTTCATGTCGGTGTAAATACCGTAACCTTCTTCAATGTGATAATCGGCGAGTGTCAGTCGTTTCCATTTGGCGAGTGAGTGTACGATCTCTGCTTTAGAGTCGTTTAAATCCTTGATAGGAAAAGTGACGGCTCGCTCGGTCCCGTTAAGATCATCATTGATACCCATGCCCTTAAGTACGAATAAAGGTGCGGTTACGCGCCTTAGGCGTAGCTCGGATGAGAGGTTTTGCTGGAAAAAGTCCTTGATCTTCTTGATTCCCATTTCAGTCTGGGATAAGTTAAGTAAGGCTTTATACCCTGCGGGTTTAATAAGATAGCTCATATACTTGTTGTACTTTGTGTTTGTGAAATATGTGCGGCAAAGATAATGATTAATGGCAAAATAACAAGAATATGATCGTTTTTATTTGCAAAATGGCAGAATATACAAAAGACTTATATGCAAAATATCAGAAGTGAAATATTTCTATCCTGTACTTGTTTAAATAAGATATTATATGTACTTTTGCGCAGTCTTTGGCTCGGTAGCTTAGTTGAATAGAGCGTCAGATTCCGGTTCTGAAGGTCGTGGGTTTGAGTCCCACCCGGGTCACGAAGGAAAGGAAGTCTCTTTGATTGAAAAATCAAGGGGGCTTTTTTAGTTTAGCCCCGATTATAAACGGATATTTACTGAACTAACCTTAACTTGATTTTGTTTTATAATCAGAAAGACAGAATGATAAGATTAAAAACAGAAGAGTATGTCAGTAATTTACAAATTTCTTTTTCCAATGAAGCCGGATGGAACGGCTATTTCATTACTATTGTTGGCGCTTCGTTTGCTTTTCGGTGGATTACTATTATCTCATGGGATGCAAAAGTGGACAAATTTCGATAGTATGTCGGCCTCATTTCCTGATCCGTTAGGTGTAGGGCATTCAATATCTTTGGGCCTTGCGATATTTGGGGAGCTTGCTTGCTCCATCGGTTTTATATTCGGGGCCCTTTATCGGCTTGCGATGATCCCCATGATTTTTACCATGGGAATGGCTTTTTTCGTCATCCATGGGAATGACCCATTTTCTTTGAAAGAGTTAGCATTCATTTATTTGGTGGTTTTTATCCTGATGTATATAACGGGACCCGGAAAATTCTCGTTAGATCGTCTGATAGCTGTTCCTCTGTCTCGAAAGCAGAAGTAAGCGTGAATGTGCGGTTGAGAATAAATAAAAAAGTCTGTTAATCATTAGATTAACAGATTCTATTTTCTGTGGGCGTTGACGGATTCGAACCGCCGACCCTCTGCTTGTAAGGCAGATGCTCTGAACCAGCTGAGCTAAACGCCCGATAGTGCTTTCTCGTGCAATATTTAATTTCTTTCTTCGGTGGGCGTTGACGGATTCGAACCGCCGACCCTCTGCTTGTAAGGCAGATGCTCTGAACCAGCTGAGCTAAACGCCCGAAGGTCTTGTTCTCATTTGCGGTTGCAAAGGTACAGCTTTATTTTAAATCTCCAAACATTTGCGGTAATTTTTTTACGTTTTTACTGCAATTTTTTCGCGAAGGCGGTTGCGGATGCCCGCTTTCCGGTGGGTATTTTACCGTTTTTGCCGAAGATTTTTATAACCCGGCTTGGTGGGTTGTACGACTCACCTTAGCGGGTTATATAACTCATCAGGGTGGGTTGTATAACTCTCCATGCCGGGTTATAGAATGGTTGAGAAAGAAATGAGGAACAGTTGCCGACAGGCGGAGGTTTTTATGGGGATGAAGAAGAAAGAGGTCGGTATAAATGTCTGGAAGCGAGTATAAAAAATACGGATTCTTATAGAGATGTGCCGGCTCTTTGGGGTAGAACCGGAGGTGTCTGTAAGAATCCGTATCGGTATATGAAGGCTTCCCGCAGCGGCGGGAGGCTTTGCGGGATTACTCGGCAAAACGTTTGGTTTGTTCGGCTATCAGCGCTTCGTCATCGAAATAGTTAATCTTCATTGCGCGGCGCACCTCACTCATGGTTTGTGCGGCAGCTTCGCGTGCCACTTCGCAGCCCTTCTTCAGCATATCGTAGATGGCAGGGATGTCTTTTTCGTAGGCTTTGCGGCGTTCGCGGATGGGTGTAAGCTCTTCCTGCATAATGGCGGCAAGGAATTTCTTTACCTTCATATCGCCCAGTCCGCCGCGCGTATAGTGAGCCTTCAGTTCGTCCAAGTTCGGATAGTCGGGCAGGTAACGCTCGAAGTGTTCGGGGCGGCAGAAAGCGTCGAGATACGTAAACACAGTGTTTCCTTCCAGTTTTCCGGGGTCGCTCACCTTGATGTGGGTGGGGTCGGTATACATGCTCTTTACCTTCTTTTCCACCTCGTCGGCAGTATCCGACAGGTAGATGCAGTTGCCCAATGACTTGCTCATCTTTGCCTTTCCGTCTGTTCCCGGCAGGCGCAGGCAGGCAGCGTTATCGGGCAGAAGGATTTCCGGTTCTACCAGTGTTTCGCCATAAATGTAGTTGAAGCGGCGCACGATTTCGCGCGTCTGCTCAATCATCGGCTCTTGGTCTTCACCAACGGGTACGGTGGTAGCCTTAAACGCTGTGATGTCTGCCGCTTGGCTGATGGGGTAGGTGAAGAAGCCCACGGGGATGCTTGATTCGAACTTGCGCATCTGTATTTCGGTCTTTACCGTAGGATTGCGCTGGAGGCGCGATACGCTAACCAAGTCCATGAAGTAAAATGTCAGTTCGCAAAGTTCCGGAATCTGCGACTGGATGAAGATGGTAGACTTGGCGGGGTCGAGCCCTACGGCAAGATAATCCAACGCTACTTCGATTACGTTCTGACGTACCTTTTCGGGATTTTCTATATTGTCGGTCAACGCCTGTCCGTCGGCCTCAAAAATAAATATCTTATCATACAATCCTGAGTTTTGAAGTTCTACGCGACGGCGTAACGAACCTACGTAATGTCCGATATGTAGTTTGCCGGTCGGACGGTCGCCGGTCAAGATAATTTTTTCTTTTCCCATAGTCAAATATGTTGTTTACTTTTAAATTGCAGCAAAGATAACTAAATACTTTGTTTTCTTCAAAATAAATTGTTTCTTTGCATAAATGAGGAGATGACGAATCGGCAGTTGTCCGACGGGCTATCTACCGATAGATATTGGTAACCGGAAGAAAACTTGGTATCTTCATATCCTGAAAACATACCTTTGCAGAAACCATAACAAAACTATCTATAACGATGAAAAAAGAATTAAAGAAAGTCTTAGTCTTAGGTTCAGGGGCACTGAAAATCGGACAAGCAGGTGAATTTGATTATTCGGGTTCGCAAGCACTGAAAGCCTTGCGCGAAGAAGGTATCCGCTCTGTATTAATTAATCCCAATATTGCTACTATCCAAACCTCGGAAGGCATCGCCGACCAAGTTTATTTCCTTCCCGTTACTCCTTATTTCGTGACGGAAATTATCAAGAAAGAACGTCCGGACGGCATTTTGCTGGCGTTTGGCGGACAAACAGCGTTAAACTGCGGTACGGAGCTTTATCGTAACGGAGTGTTGAAAGAATATGGTGTAGAGGTGTTGGGAACATCGGTAGAAGCCATCATGTATACCGAAGACCGCGACTTGTTTGTGAAGAAGCTGGACGAAGTGGAACTGAAGACTCCGATAAGCCAAGCGGTGGAAAACATGGAGGATGCTTTGACGGCTGCCCGCCGCATCGGTTATCCGGTCATGATTCGTTCGGCGTATGCGTTGGGCGGTTTGGGTAGCGGTATCTGCCCGAATGAAGAAAAGTTTATCGAACTGGCGGAAAGCGCATTTACCTTCTCGCCGCAGATTTTGGTGGAAGAATCGCTGAAAGGATGGAAAGAAATAGAGTTTGAGGTGATTCGCGATGCGAACGACCACTGTTTTACGGTGGCAAGCATGGAGAACTTCGACCCGCTGGGTATCCATACGGGCGAATCCATCGTGGTGGCTCCCACCTGTTCGCTCACCGCAGCGCAGGTTACCATGCTGCAGGAACTCTCCAAACAGTGCATCCGTCACCTCGGAATCGTGGGAGAATGTAACATCCAGTATGCATTCAATGCCGATACCGACGATTACCGTATCATCGAGGTAAATGCCCGCTTGAGCCGTTCATCTGCATTGGCATCGAAAGCTACGGGGTATCCGTTGGCGTTTGTGGCGGCTAAGATTGCGTTGGGCTATACGCTGGACGAAATCGGCGAAATGGGTACGCCCAACTCGGCATACGTAGCTCCGTCGCTCGATTACCTGATTTGCAAGATTCCGCGCTGGGACTTGACGAAGTTCGTAGGCGTATCGCGTCGCATCGGTTCGAGCATGAAATCGGTGGGCGAAATCATGTCTATCGGGCGCACGTTCGAAGAAATTATTCAGAAAGGGTTGCGTATGGTAGGACAGGGTATGCACGGCTTTGTGGGCAACGACCATACGAGATTCGATAATCTGGACGATGAGCTGGCTAATCCTACCGACTTGCGTATTTTCGCCATCGCTCAGGCGTTGGAAGAAGGATACAGCATTGAGCGTATCTTTGAACTGACGAAGATTGACCCGTGGTTCATCGGCAAGCTGAAGAACATCGTCGACTATAAAGCCAAGTTACAGACTTATAACTCGCTGGAAGAACTTCCGGCAGATGTGCTTCGTGAGGCAAAGGTATTGGGCTTCTCCGACTTCCAGATAGCACGCTTCGTGCTGAAGCCGAAGAGCGGAAACATGGAGAAAGAAAACCTTGCCGTGCGCGAGTATCGTAAGAAATTAGGTATCCTTCCGGCTGTGAAGCGCATCAATACCGTGGCTTCGGAACACCCTGAACTGACGAATTACCTTTACATGACATACGCAGTGGAAGGGCATGACATTAATTTCTACAAACACGAGAAATCGGTAGTGGTACTCGGTTCGGGAGCATACCGCATCGGTTCGTCGGTTGAATTCGACTGGTGTTCGGTTAATGCCATCCAGACTGCCCGTAAGTTGGGCTATAAGTCCATCATGATTAATTACAATCCCGAAACCGTATCTACGGACTACGACATGTGCGACCGTCTGTATTTCGATGAACTCTCGTTCGAACGTGTATTGGATGTAATTGATTTGGAACAGCCTCGCGGTGTCATCGTTTCGGTAGGCGGACAGATACCGAATAACCTCGCCATGAAACTCTACCGCCAGTCTGTACCTATCCTCGGAACCTCGCCCATCTCTATCGACCGTGCCGAAAACCGTAATAAGTTCTCTGCCATGCTCGACCAATTAGGCATCGATCAACCCGCTTGGCAAGAGCTGACCAGCCTTGACGATGTAAAAGAGTTCGTAAAGAAAGTAGGCTATCCGGTATTGGTACGTCCGTCGTACGTACTGAGCGGTGCGGCGATGAACGTCTGCTACGACCAAGAAGAGCTGGAACGCTTCTTGCAGATGGCGAGCGAAGTATCGAAGGAATATCCGGTAGTGGTATCGCAGTTCATGCAGGAGACAAAAGAAATAGAGTTCGATGCTGTGGCACAAAACGGTGAGGTAGTGGAATACGCCATCTCCGAACACATCGAATACGCCGGCGTACATTCGGGCGATGCAACTCTTGTATTCCCGGCACAGAAGATTTATTTCTCTACCGCCCGCGAAATCAAGCGCATCAGTCGCCGCATAGCTAAGGAACTGAACATCTCCGGTCCGTTTAACATCCAGTTCCTTGCCAAGAAGAACGAAGTGAAGGTAATCGAATGTAACCTCCGTGCTTCGCGCAGCTTCCCCTTCGTATCGAAGGTATTGAAACGCAATTTCATAGAAACGGCTACCCGTATCATGCTCGACGCTCCGTATGCTAAGCCCGACAAATCAGCCTTCGATATTGACCGCATCGGCGTAAAAGCCTCACAGTTCTCGTTCGCCCGCTTACAGAATGCCGACCCGGTACTGGGTGTCGACATGTCATCGACCGGTGAAGTAGGCTGTCTGGGTGATGACTTCAACGAAGCCTTGCTGAATGCGATGATTGCTACCGGTTACAAGATACCTCAAAAATCAGTATTGTTCTCTTCAGGTGCAACGAAATCGAAAGTCGACTTACTCGATGCCAGCCACATGCTGAGTCAAAAAGGATATACGCTTTACGCTACGGCGGGAACAGCCGCATTCCTTAACTCGCACGGCATTCCTACCACACCGGTATTCTGGCCCGATGAACGTCCGCACGCCGAAAACAATGTAATGAAAATGATAGCCGGTCATAAGTTCGACCTGATAGTAAACATCCCGAAAAATCATACCAAGCGCGAATTGACCAACGGTTATCGCATTCGTCGCGGTGCCATCGACCACAACATTCCGCTGATAACCAATGCCCGTTTGGCAAAAGCCTTCATCGAAGCTTTCTGTCAGATGAGTCAGGAAGATATCCAGATTAAGAGTTGGCAGGAATATAAATGATGATTGGTTTATACGTAAAAATGACGTTATGAATGAGGAATTAAAAAATAAATTATTAGCATGGGTAATCAATGCTATTCGGAATACAGACCCAAAGTATTACAAGGCATTCAATTATGTTTTGTATGAGCGTATTTTTTGCTATGAATTTTACCATCAACTAAGAATACAACAAGAAAGTTTAAATGAAAATTTTTTGATTAGTGGACTTTCTGATGTTTTAGTTAGTGGAGAATTAGGTAAGAAAATAGAGAACAATTTGGACAGAATAAGAGATGTATTCGTTGGAGAAGAAAAAATAAAGGATAGAGAATATGAAAAGTTTCCTGATTTTGTATTTCATGGAGGATTAGAGGATACGAAAGAAGAAAAGCAATTGATGGTTATAGAGGTTAAACGTAAAAGTGGGATAACCAATGAAAGTTTAAAGAATGATATAAGGAAATTAATAACATTGACAAATGAGAAGAATTTAAAGTTTCAAATAGGATTATTTATAGCAGTTGGAATGACGAGGTGTGAATTAAAAGAAGAATTAAAAAAGCTAGAAGAAGACGTATTATCCTGTCCTCATTTTGATAAAATATATTTTATAGCAACGGAAGATATTATAGCAGTAGAAAAATATTGTATTTGCATCAAAGATATTTTGACGTGATGCTTGTTACCGCTCTTGTGAATTATAAGTAATAAGGGTACGGTGAAATATTTTCTAGACACTATCCAAAATTTTGATCCCGCCCATTGGCGCTGGCCGTTCCCAGACCGATGAGTTTTCTAATAGGAAATAATGCGTGACACAGTTTATTTTACACTGTCCAAAATTTTGTGTGAATGGAAACAGGATTCAGTTATAAGTTTTTCTTAGGGGTATTCAGTAAATGTCCCTAAAAAACATAATGGCATATGAAGATGGTAGACTATACCCCCTCCATATGTCATTTTCATTGTAGTTTTTCGTTGTTTTCTCACATAATTCTATCCGTCAAGACATGACACTCCTGAAGAAGCCGGATGACCTCTTCTGATTCAGTCAGTAAAATCATGTCATGCTGCTTTAACCGTCCTGTTCCTGATCTTGTCAATCATCCGTACGGCATTAGCCGTATGTATTCCGAAAAAGATCCACAGGATTTCCGTCTTCCTGTTCCGTGCCTTTATCCTTGAGAGCGAGTAATGCTGCTTCTGTGTGCCGAAGCTGCCTTCAAGCCGGGTGGCCCTCTCCCTTGAGAGTTCACTTCTGAGAACCTTCCTCAAGGATTCATCTTTTGCCGTTCTTCCCTTGCGTACGAAGGACGTGGAGATTCCGTATTTCGTGCAGAACTTCCTGTTGGCGTTATTGGCATATATGGAATCGGCAGCCACACATCTTACCCTCACGTTCATGAGTTTCTGCTGCATACGGATACAGTCTTTCAAACGTATACCCTCATTGAAAGCCTTGAACGAGAGGTGTTCGATGAACGATATGCCGTCTACCTGTATATTGTTCACTTTTGCACCGAACTCGACGGATTTGGTTTCCTTGCCTCTGACGATGGGACGTACATAATGACGGTCAATGCTTACAATGCGGTCACTGACCTTCCGCCCTTCAAACATTTCCTTCTCCTGTACAAGAACCTTTCTGATAACGGACAGCCGCTTCCGGTAATCCGGTGTATATCGGAGTGCGGCTCCGTACTCTCTATGGATTCCATCCCTCTGTATGAGGAGCTTTTCAAGGAGTCTGATCATACGGCGCTTGAGCATTCTTGTCCTTGATGCCTTTCTTTTTCTTTTCTTGCTGTAGAACAGATAAGATGCTGCCACATCCGCATATTTGTTGCGCGGACGCCTTATGCCGAGTTCCCCGCAATGCTTACAGATATGCCTGTAGAGCCATTCGAGACTTTCCCAGAGGAGTTTCATATCTGTCGGGAAACGCATATGGCTCTCGTAGCATGTGGCGTCTGTCATGCACACGTGAAGGTTCTCAAGATATGGTTTCCAGTGTGTGGCAAGTATCTCCTGAAGGGGGGCAATATCAAGACGGGATGCGATCTCATTACGGATAGCGCTGACTATCTTGTAGTTGGTCACAGGCATGGATGGGTCTATCATAATTCCGCAGAACATCTGGTAGTGTATGTTCCCGTTCAGATGTTCCACCAGTTGCCTGTCAGAAAATCCGGTATAGGCTTTCAGGACCATGAGGGCAATCTTTGACGAAGGGCTGAAAATGTTCCTACGTCCCAGACGCTGCCCGGACAGGCCGATTTCTTTCGCCATATCCTCGAACGGGAACACGGAATGAAGCCTGCCGAGTTCACTTTCATTAAAACTCTTGCGGTATTTTTCCAGAATATCAAATTCTGTAAACCCCAAAGTAGGGTGAATTTCCGAAATATTTTGTATCTTAGCCATATCTTAGTTAATGTATTACCCCCGTTTTAGCCGTCAAACCTTATTTTCGGGGGAATACCTAAAGATACAAAAAAGCCAACTAATTCGCAACACTTTGTGTATGAATTAGTTGGCTAATTTTATACTATTTACTGAATCTCCCTTCTTATATGGCACTTAAAATATTTTGTGTAAATGGAAATACGAGACTCATTTCTGAATTCCGTATTTCCATTTACACAAAATATTTTACTAAAAGTTTTAAAGGTACTATAAAATATTTTCATTCGTTATTTACGTCTGTTGTATAAAATGGTTATAAAACCAGAAGTATTCACATAATAACGACCAGTATATAGGGTGATTGATGCGGTTTACGATATTAAGAGGAATACCACTATCCATTATAATGTTTTGGCGCAGGGATTTGTCATTTACGGCTGTTTTTACTTGTTCTATCCCGTAGCTGCTCTTGGCTATATGATACCATGCTTGGCGAATGATTCTCAAACGCTCGTTCTCTAATGCCAAATCATCAATGGTATCCGACAACTCAATTTGGCGCAAAGGAGATTTTACGAGTTGCGATATACCAATAGTTCCGTTTTCATTGTAAACAATTAAGTTGTCAATATCAGGAATGAAAAACAAGGGAACTATCAATTGGTTTCCTCTATGTTCGTTGCAACATAAATGAATATTGGACGGATGCAGTTTCCTTTCACGGTCTTCATCAATGAAAAGGCTGCCATCACACGACAATACCAGATTTTCGTAAGCACAGAAATGAGGATACGGGGGGCAGCTATACCATTTCCGTCTTGTACCATTCAGATGTTTATAAATGACATTGCGCTTAAAAGTCTTATTAAACCGTTTGTAATAGTTAATTTTCTTAAAGTCTGTTTTATTTTGCGAGTTTACAGAGTTATGAGGCATTACGTGCTCCAAAGAAGTGTGTCTGCCTACTTCCAAATACCTCATGCAATAACAACAGAATCCGCCTTGTTCGTTGTGAAGCAGTCGTTCCATTTCGCGGTTTCTTTTAAACGAAGCATAGGTACAATTTACATACATCCCGCTTTGTTCATTCCATGCTTCGCGCAAGAAACGATTAACAATCCGATGTCCTTCACGCCGTCTTCTTTTATTCTGTTTATCAATCCAAAACATATAATGTTACTGTTATTCTTCTTTCCACTTATTGATTAACCGTGAGGCTTTTTCTTTTCCCAACATATCTTCCAATTCTTTGCATCGCATATTGAGCAGTTGTGTGTTTCCCATTTGCAAAGCTCTTTTTATTGCCATTTGCAAAAATTCCAATTCCTCATTTCTAGGTATTCCTCCCATCCAATCGGATAATACATCATCATAATCAATACCAAAAAGGTCCGGCAACTCATGTGGTTGTTTCTCTCCTGCCACAAGCCTGAATACTTTATTTTGTTCATCATCCGGCGATAAGTTACTTACTATCAACGGCGAATGAGAAGTCATTATAAATTGTAATTTTGGGAACGTCCGTGTAAACCGTTTTACAACTTCGGTTTCTAACGAGGGGTGTAAATGCAAGTCTATTTCATCTATCATAACCAGTCCCGTAGGTTCTACATCTGCCCGCCTATTCAGCAAATAAGCCCGATACGCCAAGTCTAAAACAATAGAATATAACCGTTTGTATCCGGCGGGGAGTCTGTCGAACTTAATTTCCTGTTTTGATTTCAAACGAAGCCACAATTCTGGTTTTTGTTCTTCATCAAATAAATAAAAAAGACGATCTATTTCAAAAGCCGTATCACATACATCACTATTAAGCACTTGAGAAAACTGCGTCAATTTTTTAGTGACAAAAGCAATCTCATTGCGTGTAAACGTATCAGTATCTTTATCCAACTGTTTTAGTTTAGCCATTGAATTTAACAATCGCCGTTGCCATATTTCCACACACGCTGTTTCGTTATCCCATTGATAATACCCGAAATTTCGTAATGTTTTTCCATTTGCAGCCATCTGTTGCTTGGCAAACGAGGATATATTCGTAAGTGTATGTGGAAAGGAATCTGAGAAATATGCAAGTAACGGCAATTCACCGTGCTTTCTATACAGTTGCATCAAATGTTGATAAGCAGGTTTATAGCGCGATGGGTTGAGCGAAGATCCACTTGTCGAACGGCGGTACATATCCCATTCTATATTTTCTCCTTGAAAAATTATTTGGCCATGAAAATTGGCATCAATGGAAACATCTCCTGAACCTTTCTTTCTATGAAATTCATCATATCTGACAGATTTCATTTTCAAATCAGGATTCCCCGCCGACAAAAAATCATCCCCCATTGAACGGTCATTCGTAAACATAAAGTAAAGCGAGTAAACCATAGCTCTAATGAGTGTGGTCTTACCCGCACCATTCCGTCCTATAATAATAGACACGCCCGGCGCAAACTGTATATCGAAATGGTCGAAACACAAAAAATTATCAATAGAGAGTCTTTGATACAACATAAAATTTCATATTGTTTAGAAGTACTATTGCAAATATACAGAAAAAAAGTTTGAAAACAAAGAACTCAAAACGTTATACAGAGTAAACGCACACGGTAAGATACTGTAAAATATAGTACAATGATTCCACCATGACAATAAAATGGAACAAAATTATATCATCTTCCAAAACCGAATACATACAAATGCAGGGTGTATCACATACGCCCGTAAACGTTTCTGTATATGAATAATTACACTTTCACTCTTTCCGTAATCCCAACAATTTTCGCACCCCATTCACTAACTTTCTGAATGCTTTTTCACCTAACAAGTCGATTAACAGTTTTCTCAGCCGATACTGCCAAGTGTTGCTTGCCTCCATCCACGTGTATGAGAAATAATGGATGGCGACAGTGTTTGGGGTGAGCGTTATGATATGTGTGTTATAGTCCATTGGGCTGAAGTAATCTGTGGGATAGATTGTCAAGCCCGGTAGTGATGTGAGAGAACCGTCGAGCCGGAAGCCTTTCTTTCTGATGTCATCTGCTATGAGGGTACTGTTGATGAAATCTCTTATTTGTTCGGCTGAGAATGTTTTGTTTTCATACATTTTCAGCCAAGAAGTTATCCATTCACCGTGTGCCTCCGAGCCTATCAGCGCTGTTAAAATAGTCCATTTGCCATATTTTTCATATCCCTTTTCATACCCAATAAATGCCTGATGATGTAAAAACGGGGTTAATGGTTTTAGCAACTCCACATCGGTATCCAAATAAATGCCTCCTTCGGTGTACAAGGCGTAAAGGCGGATTACGTCGGCAACGAAGGCCCACTTTTTTTCTTCCAATGCTTGTTGGGCAAAGGGGAAAAGATGGAGCGGAGAGTTGGTTTCGTTCCATTCTTTTATCTCGAAGTCGGGGCAATGTTTCTTCCACGAACGGATGCACTGTTTGGTTAGTTTGGGAAGCGGAGCTTTGCCGAACCAGCAGTAATGGATAATTTTAGGAATCATGGCGGTAAAGTGTTTGGGGCTTGCCGTTTATATATAGGTAAAAGAAGAGTCATTCCGAGGACGAACCGGAACAACTCTTCTCTTTACTTGCTATTCAAAAAAATGTTTAATTAAAACTGTTTTAACTGTCTTATTGAGCTGGATGCAGATACCAGTCGGTATTGGTTGTACCATCGCTGTTTACCCAATCTATATATTGAGGATAGAAATCATCAATCTTCATCTGCTCGGTTACGATTAGATAATCCAGTGTCGGAACGTTTGCAGCAAACGGGTGTTTACCGTCTTCCAACTTGTAAGCCTTTTGCCACTCGGTCAAACCTTCCAAATCTGCACCTGCAGAGGGGTCATAGTCCGGCAAGTGAACTTCGCGGTTGTTGCTGGTAGGTTGGATAAACGGGTTGAATATCTCGCCTAACGGATAAGTCTTTATATCGTGGGCAGTACCAGTGATTGTCATGCCCTCTGAGCTGAATCCTAAATCAATCGTTCCTGTAATAGGTTCTACACTTAAAGCTCCCATAGTCTGGTTTGCATTCATAGTATATACATGAGTCGGGTCATTTTTCAAACCGTCCAGCATAAAGTTGAATGAGCAGCCGTACCATGCACCATCCCATTTCGGAGTGAAGCTGTATTCCACAGCACCCAAATAGTAAGGTTCAACTTTTGTTTCAGAATCAGGATAGTAAAGCACGTAGGTAACGGGAGTCAACGAATAAGTTGTCACGAAATCGTTCATGTCATAGTCTCCTGCTTCAGGATAATTGTCTTCAAACAACAATGTTCCTTCTAAGGCACCTTGACGTTGCTCAAGATAGAACGGCGGAGTCGGCAAATCAGGAATGTCCGGATTGTCAATAGCTTCATGCGGATTGGCTGTTACGACAAAACAAAAATCGTTAAAGTCACTCTTATTGTAATTGCCTCGATTATCATAAACCGGTTGGTCTTCGAAAGTATATACAAGCGCTCTTCTTTGATAACTGAATGATGCAGATTGACCTACTCTGTCTTGGGTAGACTCTTCACTTGTATAGAAAATCTGCGGATTCCGCCCGTTTTCACTTGCGCTACTTACCAAAATGAAACCGATGTAGTCTCCATTTTTAAATTCAATCGGGGTACCATCACTGTTGCATATTGTTACCGCATCGTTTATATGTCGATTGGGGTGTTTTTCACCCGGACTACCCCACCATCCTGTGTCTGTACTTGAATAAGGACCAAATAATTTATGGTCGCGTGTCATTTGTTTTTTAATCCAAGCATCGTTTATTTGATTTTTAGTCTCCTCGGTGTAGGTATAATAATACAGCGTATTATAGTTATCGGCAATCATGTTGACAAACGTAACATTGATTTGAGCGGTTGGATATTGTTCATTCAAGCCGCTAATGTGAGTGTCGATGTTTATTCCCGATGTGTAATGTTCTTTTATATACGCTAAATTGTCTCCGTCTTCAGGAAGTGCTTTTAATGTACCAGTCCAAAGTTCTTCTATCTCTCGTCGTGAATATTCAGACTCTGTACTTACCGCACGACGAGAGCTTTCCGCTTTGATTTCCAATCCGTTTTCGGTAAGCGTAGCTTCTTGTACGGGGGGACAGTTATAACCGTTAGCAACTACATATACGGTTTTTCCGATGTAAGCGGTTGGGAAAGTATAAGCACTTTCCAATGAGCCGTTCGCTCCTGTAAACGATTTGAACAACAGGCGTGCGTTATTTGTACCGTCGGGGACTTGGTCGTACACGCAAATTTGGGCGAATGCAGGATAGTCAACTTTTACCGGAAGTGTCTTTGTCATCTTAAAGTCAAAAGCAGCTTCGATTTCCGGATTAGTCGGTTCGTCTGTACCCGGTGCAGGAATGTTTTCTTCATCCGAACATGAAGCAAACCAAAGAGGCATTGATGCCAATCCCATGAACATTAATGCGTTTCTCAATTGAAAATTTTTTCTCATTTTGATACTTTAATTTAATTAAACAATAATCTTTGTCCTTCTTTAAATTATAGTGGAATGTTCCACTCGCTATTTTCAATGGAATTTGCATCTTTTGTTTTCCATAGTCAAAAAAGCTTTTTACACGTGTGAATTGTAACCTTAGATTCCAATCTGTTTCTCTACTACCCTGTTTAAGTGTTATCGTGTAAGCTAACCGTTAACCAGAATAAAGATTTGTTATAACAACGTTACAAAAATAGCGGATGATTTTTCATACCATATTGTATATTCGTACAAATTTTATTGTTTTTTTGTACATTCTCCGTATTTCGATTTTTACATGTAACCTGAAAGGGTGATATGTATGCCTTTTGGTGCGCCAAAACGCTATGGGAAGCGTTGGTCAGTCCATGCGGTAGCGCAGGCAAGTTCTTCCGCAAGAACGGAGCAGTTCTACCGCATGTGTTTTGAGGGTTGTGCGTATGAGATGGCATTCTCCATTGTTTGTTGAATAGTTATAAATAATGGGATTTTATTTTGAAAAACAGAATTTTATGTTCATCTTTGTAGCATGATAACTGAGTGACCAATGAGAATATTTACAGAACAGGCATTAAAAGAATATGCAGAAGCACATCCGGACGTCAAGGTAGCACTGCAAGAGTGGACTACCGTTGTGAAGAATAGCAAATGGACATGCTTTGCCGATGTAAAGAGAACTTTTAACAGTGTGGACAATGTAGGCAACCAGCATTATGTGTTCAATATCAGAGGGAATAACTACAGGCTTGTTGTAGTGATAAAATTTACAATACAATTCGTTTATGTCCGCTTCATTGGCACTCATGCGGAATATGATAAAATAGCAGATTGCTCTAAAATTTAAACTTATGACCAAGATAGAAACAAAAGCTCAGTATGAATGGGCTGTGAAAAGAGTGGAGGAGTTGCTCCCGGCTGTGACGGATGAAACGCCTCTTGATGACCCGAACAGCATTGAGTTGGAATTGCTTTCTAACCTTGTAGCCGATTACTCGGAAGCACATTTCGCTTTGGGGAAGCCGACGCTTGTCGATGTGCTCAAGCTCCGGATGTATGAGATGGGTCTTAACCAAAAGGCATTGGCAAAATTAATCGGGGTGAGTTCTTCACGTTTAAGTGATTATATTTCGGGTAAGTGTGAGCCTACGTTGAAAGTGGCACGCACGATAAGCCAAAAACTGAACATCGATGCGAATATTGTGTTAGGGGTTTAGAGCCTGTTCATAAAAAATATGGCCTGCAGGGAGGATAAATCCAATTCCTGCAAGCCATGACAGATAAAATATGTTTTTGCAAATCGGCTGTTAGAGCTTGTTTATGCAAACATCCGGCTCACGCGCTCAATACCCGCAACCAGTGCGTCGACTTCTTCTTTCGTGTTGTAAAGTCCGAACGAAGCCCGTACCGTTCCCTCGATGCCCATGCGGTGCATCAGCGGTTCGGCGCAGTGATGGCCTGTACGGACGGCAATGCCCAAGCGGTCGAGCAGCGTCCCCATATCGAAAGGATGAATGTTTCCTACAAGGAACGAGATGACTGCCCCGCGTTCTGCCGCTTCGCCGAAAATGCGCATTCCGGGGATGGCTTTCAGTCGGGCGAGGGCATACGTGGTGAGTTCATGCTCGTGTTGGGCAATGGCATCGATGCCGAGGGCAGAGACGTAATCGAGTGCTTTAGCCAGCGCGGTAGTGCCGATGTAGTCGGGAGTTCCCGCTTCAAACTTGAAAGGAAGTTCGTTGAATGTGGTTTTCTCGAAACTTACGTTCTTAATCATTTCCCCGCCTCCCTGATAAGGAGGAAGATGGTCGAGCCATTCTTCTTTGCCGTAAAGCACGCCCACGCCTGTAGGTCCGTAAATCTTGTGTCCGCTGAATACATAAAAGTCGGCATCCAAATCCTGCACATCAACTTTTATATGCGGAATGCTTTGCGCTCCGTCAATCAGTACTGGCACACCGTGGGCATGAGCCGTGGCGATGATGTCTTTAACCGGATTTACCGTACCCAATACGTTTGAAACGTGGGTGACGGAAACCAGCTTCGTACGCTCGGAAAACAGTTTTTCGTATTCGTCGAGCAAGAGTTCGCCACGGTCGTTTATCGGGATTACGCGCAGCACGATGCCCTTACGTGCCGCCTGAAGCTGCCACGACACAATGTTGCTGTGATGCTCCATAGCCGATACAATCACCTCGTCGCCGGCTTTCATTTGGCTGTCGGCAAACGTAGATGCCACGAGGTTGATGCTTTCGGTTGTTCCCCTCGTAAAGACAATTTCTGCCGTGGAGCGGGCATTGATAAACTGCCGTACGGTTTCGCGCGAAGCTTCGTGGAGGTTGGTAGCCTGTTGTGACAAGAAGTGTACACCGCGATGTACGTTGGCGTTTACCGAATAATATTCGTCGGTAATAGCCTCTACCACACAGCGCGGTTTTTGGGTCGTGGCACCATTGTCTAAATAAATCAGCGGCTTGCCGTAAACCGTGCGCGACAGTATCGGGAAGTCTTCTCTTATCTTATTGATATCGTACATACTGTTCATGGTAATTATTTGCAGATGGCGCATCCCTGACACTTGTTCAGTTCGCCTCGGAAACGTTTTTCAACCAACAGGTGCAGACGGTCTTTGAGCGCATCCATGCGGATGTTGTCGATAACTTCGTTGACGAAAGCAAACATCAGCAGCAGACGGGCTTCTTTGAGACTGATGCCGCGCTGACGCATGTAAAACAGTGCCGCGTCGTCTAACTGTCCTACGGTAGCCCCGTGCGAACATTTCACGTCGTCGGCATAAATCTCAAGTTGAGGCTGCGTGTACATACGTGCTTCGCGCGTAGCGCAAATGTTGCGGTTGGTTTGCTGCGCCGAAGTATGTTGCGCACCCTCGCGTACCAGTATCTTTCCGGCAAAAGCTCCCACGGCTTGGTCGTCTAACACGTATTTAAACAATTCGTTGCTCGTACAGTCGGCTACTTTATGGTCGATGAACGTATGGTTATCCACCTGTTCGTTCTTGTCGGCAATCGCCATGCCGCACAGGTTCAGTTCGGCACCTCTGCCCGATAACGTTACTTCCGTAGTGTTGCGGGTAGTTCCGTTATGAAGCGTAATACCGTTCAGCAGCACATTGCTGTCTGCCTGCTGGTCGACGTACAAATTACTGAAGCGTACGGTGCTGTTATGCGTCTCCTCCAGTTCGTAAAGGTCGAACGAAGCATTGTTGCCAACAAACACCTCGATTACTTGTGTGGAAAGGAAGTTCACCTCATCCATAGCATGGTCGCAAATCAGCAGTTTGGCTTGCGCATCATCCTCCACTATAACCAAGATGCGGCGGTTTACCATCGAGTTGACATCCGCGCGCAGAATGTTTACCAACTGAATAGGCTTGTCCATTACCGCGCCTTTGGGAATATACATCAGTACGCCGTCTTGCGCGAACATGGTGTTAAATGCCGTTATTGCATCTTTCGACGTATCCGCCAGTTTGCCATAATACCGTTTCACCAGTTCGGGATGCTGTTCCGCCATATCCTTCAGGCTACCGAAGATAACCCCTTCGGGCAACTGTCCGGTGGGCTGCACCTGCTTGTAAAACGAATCGTTCACCACGAAGTAAAGCGAGGTACTCATGTTAGGCACATCGCACTTAAATACCTCGTAGGGATTAACCGGGAAAGTCAGCCGGTTGAGGTTCAACCCATAATCCGGAGCGAAATATTTGTCGACATCCGTGTATTTATACTTTTCCTGCTTACGTGTAGGGAAGCCCAACCGCTCAAAATCGGCAAAAGCCGTGGCGCGCGGGGCATTCAAAGCCTCGGCACTGTGTCGGCAAATCATGGCTTCACATTGCGTAAAAAGGTCGATATATTGTTGTTCTGCTTTCATTGTTAAATCTCTCCCAGTTCTTTCTTAATCCAGTCGTAACCCTTTTCTTCCAACTCCAGCGCCAATTCCGGTCCGGCAGTCTTTACGATTCGTCCTTTATAAAGCACGTGTACGACATCCGGTTTGATGTAATCGAGCAGTCGCTGGTAGTGCGTAATAACGATGCAGCTCGTTTCCGGCGTTTTCAGTTTGTTTACTCCCTCAGCCACGATGCGGAGCGCATCAATATCCAGTCCGGAGTCAGTCTCATCGAGGATACTCAACTTCGGTTCGAGCATTGCCATCTGAAAGATTTCATTCCGTTTTTTCTCTCCGCCGGAGAACCCCTCGTTTACCGAACGGTTAGCCAGTTTGCTGTCCAGTTCCACGATTTCGCGCTTCTGGCGCATCAGTTTCAAAAACTCGCTGGCGGTGAGGGCAGGTAGTCCCTTGTATTTGCGGTGTTCGTTCACTGCCGCACGCATGAAGTTCACCATGCTTACGCCCGGAATCTCTACCGGATATTGGAACGAAAGAAACAACCCTTCACGGCTGCGGTCTTCCGCCGAGAGCGACAGGAGATCTTTCCCGTCGAATGTAACCGAACCTTTAGTCACTTCGTAAGAAGGGTGTCCTACCAATACATTGCTTAATGTACTTTTACCGGAACCGTTCGGTCCCATGATGGCATGTACTTCGCCCGATTTTACGGTAAGGTTGATGCCTTTCAATATCTCTTTGCCATTGATGCTGGCATGTAAGTCTTTTATTTCTAACATAACAAATCAATTAAATATTTTATCCTACGCTTCCTTCCAAAGAAATGCTGAGCAACTTCTGAGCTTCTACGGCAAACTCCATCGGTAGTTTGTTGAGTACCTCTTTGGCATAACCGTTCACAATCAACCCTACGGCATCTTCGGTAGAAATGCCTCGCTGGTTGCAATAAAACACTTGGTCTTCTGATATCTTAGAAGTAGTAGCTTCATGCTCTACTACGGCAGTTTCGTTGTGGATATCCATGTAAGGGAATGTATGTGCTCCGCAATGGCTTCCCAACAAGAGCGAATCGCACTGGCTGAAATTGCGTGCATTGTCGGCTTTTTCTGCCACTCGAACCAATCCGCGGTAAGAGTTCTGGCTCCGTCCGGCACTGATACCTTTACTTACGATGGTAGAGCGCGTATTTTTGCCCAAATGAATCATCTTCGTACCCGTATCTGCCTGCTGGAAGTTGTTGGTTACGGCAACCGAATAAAACTCAGCCGTGGAATTGTCTCCACTCAAGATACAGCTTGGATATTTCCATGTGATGGCAGAACCGGTTTCAACCTGTGTCCACGATAATTTGCTGTCTACGCCTTTACAGTTACCACGTTTGGTGACAAAATTATATACACCGCCTTTACCTTCGGCATCGCCCGGATACCAGTTCTGCACGGTAGAATACTTTACTTCTGCACGGTTAAGCACCACGATTTCTACAATGGCAGCATGTAACTGGTTTTCATCGCGCATCGGAGCCGTACATCCTTCGAGATACGATACATAACTGTCGTCGTCGGCAACGATAAGTGTGCGTTCGAACTGTCCGGTGTTGGCTGCATTGATACGGAAGTAAGTAGAAAGCTCCATCGGACAACGGACTCCTTTCGGGATATAAACGAACGAACCGTCGCTGAATACGGCAGAGTTAAGTGCGGCAAAGAAGTTATCGCGATAACCCACTACCGAGCCTAAATATTTCTTCACCAAATCAGGATGTTCACGTACAGCCTCGCTGATGGAACAAAAGATGATACCTTTTTCCATTAATGTCTCCTTAAAGGTTGTCTTTACGGAAACCGAGTCCATGACGGCATCTACCGCCATACCGCTCAAAGCCATTTGTTCCTCCAGAGGGATACCTAACTTATTGAATGTTTTGATTAATTCAGGGTCTACCTCATCCATGCTTTTCGGACCTTCTTTCTTTTTGGTCGGATCGGCATAATAAGAGATGGCCTGATAATCAATTTCAGGAATGTTCAGATGTGCCCATGTAGGCATTTCCATTGTCAACCAATGGCGATATGCTTTCAGGCGGAACTCCAACAGCCATTCCGGTTCGCCTTTCTTGGCAGAAATCAGTCGAACCACATCTTCGTTCAGTCCTTTTTCAATAATATCTGTATGAACATCAGTCGTGAAGCCATACTTGTACTTCTCTTGCGTCAGTTCTTTTACATATTTATTGGGTTCTTGCATAATCAGTATTTATTAAGTGTTGAGTAACGTCTTTTACGACGGGAATAAAAATTCCAGAAAATCTTTTCATAGGATAATATAACACCGACGCTTGCTTTTTTGTTGGTTGAATTAAGGTATTTTCCGTATCTACATATTCGATGAAATAGATAACGATACTTGCTAACAAGCCGTACTTAATGACTCCCAATCCGGCTCCTAACCAGCGGTTGACAAAACCCAAACGGATGACATCAAGCGCTTTGGTTAGCATACCTGCAATGATGCATAAACCAATCGGGACAAGCATCCAAATGATGACGAAGGCCAAAATTTGAGAAAAAGTGACAGAAGCTCCCATTTCTGCTGCTAACCGTTTGCCCACAGAAACGAATAAGGCACGTGCTACCAAAAGTCCGGCGATTAGCCCGACTATGGATGCCAATTGATTGAGGAAACCTTTCATGAAACCCAAAATGGCTCCGATGGCAATCACAGCTATTATTATCCAGTCAAGCGTTTCCATATTCAGGAAATTGAAAGTTGAGAATCGAAAGCCGTCAATGAACGGTATGTGAAACCCCATTCATTGACAACATTCAGTTCCCAACTTCCAACTATATTATAAACTTTGTTTTACTTCTATTTCTTCGTAAGTTTCAATAACATCGCCTACCTTCAAGTCATTGCAAGCCGTTAAACTGATACCGCATTCGAAGTTCGCTCCAACCTCTTTTACATCGTCTTTGAAGCGTTTCAGTGCATTGATATTTCCGGTAAATACTACGATACCGTCGCGGATAAGACGAGCCTTGTCGCTGCGTTTTACCTTACCTGTTTTCACCATTGCACCGGCAACCATACCCACTTTGCTGATGTTGAACACTTCGCGCACTTCAAGTGTAGCTGTAACTTGCTCTTTCAGCGTAGGAGCCAACATACCTTCCATTGCCGATTTTACTTCTTCGATGGCATCGTAAATAATAGAATACTTACGGATATCCACACCTTCTTGCTCAGCCAGTTTGGCAGCATTGTTTGACGGACGGACTTGGAAACCTACGATGATAGCATCTGAAGCGGCTGCCAAAGACACATCCGATTCGGAGATTTGACCTACGCCTTTGTGGATAACGTTTACCTGAATTTGTTCGGTAGAAAGTTTAATCAGCGAGTCGCTCAATGCTTCTACCGAGCCGTCTACGTCGCCTTTTACAATGACGTTCAGTTCGTGGAAATCTCCCAATGCCAAGCGGCGACCCACTTCATCCAGCGTAAGCATCTTCTGGGTACGCAGTCCTTGTTCGCGCTGTAACTGTTCGCGCTTGTTGGCTATTTCGCGGGCTTCTTGGTCAGTGTCGAATACATGGAATGTGTCGCCTGCTGCCGGAGCACCGTTCAATCCGAGGATTAATACCGGTTCTGACGGACCGGCTTCTTTCAACCGCTGATTACGCTCGTTGAACATCGCCTTCACCTTTCCGTACGAAGTACCTGCAAGCACGATGTCGCCCACGTGTAACGTACCGTTCGAAATCAATACCGTAGCCACATAACCACGTCCCTTGTCCAGTGACGATTCGATGATAGATCCGGTTGCTTTGCGGTTCGGATTGGCTTTCAAGTCAAGCATTTCAGCTTCAAGCAATACTTTTTCCAACAACTCCTGTACACCGATACCTTTTTTAGCCGAAATATCTTGCGACTGATATTTACCTCCCCATTCTTCTACGAGGAAGTTCATCGAAGCCAATTCTTCTTTTATCTTGTCCGGGTTGGCATTCGGTTTATCTATTTTATTGATGGCAAATACGATAGGTACTCCAGCTGCCATTGCATGGTTGATAGCTTCTTTGGTTTGCGGCATGACATTATCGTCGGCTGCCACAATGATAATAACCACGTCGGTAACCTTTGCACCACGCGCACGCATGGCTGTAAATGCTTCATGTCCCGGTGTATCGAGGAATGTGATGCGGCGTCCGTCTTCCAGCTTGACGTTATAAGCTCCGATGTGCTGTGTGATACCACCGGCTTCACCGGCGATTACATTTGCCTTGCGGATATAATCAAGCAAAGACGTCTTACCGTGGTCAACGTGACCCATTACGGTAACAATCGGAGCGCGAGGTTGCAAATCTTCCTCGGCATCTTCTTCTTCCTCTATTGCCTGAGCCACTTCGGCACTTACATATTCTGTTTTGTAACCAAATTCTTCCGCAACCAAGTTAATAGCTTCTGCATCCAAACGCTGGTTGATAGACACCATGATACCCACGCTCATACACGTAGAGATAACTTGCGTAACAGGAATATTCATCATGCTTGCCAGTTCGTTTGCCGTTACAAACTCGGTAAGTTTCAATACCTTGCTTTCTTCCTGTTCCAGTTCCTCCTGTTCCATTTGGCGGTTCTGGATATTTTCACGTTTTTCTTTACGGTATTTGGCAGCTTTGTTCTTTCCTTTGTTTGTCAGGCGGGCCAATGTCTCTTTTACCTGCTTGGCAACGTCTTCATCGCTCACTTCCTGTTTGATAATCGGCTTCTTGAAACGGTCTTTGCCATGTTTTCCGCCTCCTTGTTGCTGCGAGCCTTTGTTCGATTTTTCTGAGCGTGACGAAGCACCGTTTCCCGAAGCATTAACCGGATTGTTTATATCAATCCGTTCTTTGTTAATGCGGTTACGTTTTTTCTTTTTGTTAGTTGCATCGTCAGCATTTGCCTTGTCGGCTTTTTCGTCCGTTTTACGTATTTCCTTGATGATGGCATCTTTCATTTGCTTGCGCTGTTCTTGGCGCAATTTGTCTTTCTCTTCGCGTTCTTTCCGCTTTTCTTCTTTTGATTTTTTCTTCGGACGGGTAGACTGGTTCAATGCTGCAAGGTCAATTTGCCCTACTACATTGATTTTAGATTTAAACTCAGTCGGTCGGATTTTAAAAATCTCTTCTTCCTGTTTCTCAGAAGTCGGTTGGGCTTCTTGTTGAGGTGTTTCTTTCTTTTCTTCTTCCATCGGCTTTGATTTCAATTCTTCCGTTTCTGTTTTCGTCGGTATCTGTTCTTCAGTGTTATTGTTTTCCGGTTGTGCTGCGGGTACTTCTTCCACTGCTGCCGGTGTGGGCGCAGTTTCTTCTTTTTGAGGTTCGGCCGCAATTTCAGTATCTTTCGGTTCGGTAGTTTCCGCTTTGTTCTTTTTGTTAAGATTATCCAAGTCTATCTTGCCTACCTGTTTGAATTTAGGACGCACCTCTTCGGGCACGACGGTTTCTATTACCTCCGGCTTTTTCATTTCCGGATGTAAATCTTCGATAGACACGGAGGCTTTATTGCGGTCTTTGTTTTGCCGTTCTTGAAAAATCTTCTCCGACTTTATTTTCAAATCCTTGTCTTTGCTGAACTCTTTTACGAGCGCAGCATACTGTTCGTCTGTAATCTTGGTATTGGGATTCGCCTCAATGGTGTAGCCTTTTTTCTGCAAAAAATCTACTACCGTAGTAATCCCTACATTTAAGTCTCTTGTTACTTTATTTAATCTAATCGTCATACGCTTTGTTAAATTGAAAAATTGAAAAATGAAAATTTTAAAAGTCGGAGAAGAACAAACAGATTATTCTTCGAATTCGGCTTTCAAAATTCTCAATACGTCGTCTACCGTATTTTCTTCCAAGTCTGCTTTTTCAACCAACATTTCACGCGGAGCGTTCAGTACGCCTTTGGCAGTATCAATGCCGATACTCTTGATGGCGTTGATAACCCATTCGTCGATTTCGTCTTTAAATTCGTCCAAATAGATATCTTCGTCGGTTGCATCTTCGTTCAGTTCACGATATACATCGATGGTATATTCGGTAAGCATACTTGCCAGTTTGATGTTCAACCCACCTTTACCGATAGCCAGCGAAACCTCTTCGGGTTTCAGGTAGACTTCTGCTTTTCTGTCTTCTTCGTGCATTACGATAGAAGAAATCTTAGCAGGACTCAAGGCACGCTGGATAAACAGTTGGATGTTTGACGTGTAGTTGATTACATCAATATTTTCGTTACGAAGTTCGCGTACGATTCCGTGAATACGCGAGCCTTTTACACCCACACATGCACCTACCGGGTCGATACGTTCGTCGTATGATTCGACGGCAATCTTTGCGCGTTCGCCGGGGATACGGGCGATGCGTTTGATAGTAATCAGTCCGTCGTTGATTTCCGGTACTTCCTGTTCGAACAGACGCTGCAAGAACACGGGCGAGGTGCGGCTCAAAATAATCTTCGGGTTGTTATTTTTGTTGTCAACACGTGCTACGACAGCGCGCACCGTTTCTCCCTTGCGGTAAAAGTCGCTCGGAATCTGTTCCGTTTTGGGCAGCAGCAACTCATTGCCTTCGTCGTCCAGCAAAAGGATTTCTTTTTTCCACGTCTGGTATACTTCGGCGCTGATGATTGTTCCCACCTTATCTATATATTTATTATATAAACTGTCTTTTTCCAGTTCCAGTATTTTCGAAGCCAACGTCTGGCGCAGGTTCAGGATGGCACGGCGTCCGAACTTTTCAAAGATAACCTCGTCGGTAACCTCTTCGCCGATTTCGTACGATGTGTCTATTTTGCGGGCTTCCGTCAGCGAAATCTGCATGTTGGGATTGGTCAGCTCATCGTCTGCCACCACCTCGCGGTTACGCCATATTTCGAAGTCTCCTTTGTCGGGGTTTACGATAACGTCGTAATTCTCGTCCGTACCAAACATTTTTGCAATAACGCTACGGAACGATTCTTCCAACACGCTCACCATTGTGGTGCGGTCGATATTCTTTAGTTCTTTAAATTCCGAGAATGTGTCAATCAAGCTGACTGTTTCTTCTTTCTTCGCCATGATTATTTAAAGCTAATTAAGTATTTGGTATATTTTATTTCCTCGTAAGTAAATGTCAGGTTCTGTTCTACCAATTTCGGGCGTTTCGCTCCCTCCGGTTTCACTTTAACCTCGATGGTTATCGTAAAGTTCTCCTCGTTGGCATCCGCCAGTACGCCGGTATACTTTTTACCGTCTTTAGCCAATACTTCCACGTCTTTTCCGATGTGAATCTGGTACTGCTTCAAAACCTTAAACGGTTGTCCGATACCTGCCGAGCCTACTTCCAGCTCGTAATCCTCTTCTTCGCGGTTCAGTTTCGATTCGATGTAACGGCTCAGTTCCACACAATCGTCAATCCATACTCCTTCGGCATGGTCGATTTCCACTACGATTTTGTCATCCGGATTAACGGTTACGTCTACCAGAAAATAATCTTTATCTTCCAGCCATTCTTCTACTATCCGGGTTACAATGTTTTTATCTATCATGTATAAACTATTAAGAATAAAAAAAGGAGCTTGACCGCCCCTCCACCTTTCATCCATTTCGGACGCAAAGATATAAATAATATAATGTATTGCAAAATAATGGGATAAATATTTTTTGAAACACAGCGCTCTGCAGCGCTTGAGAAATAATGTGTTGTGTGATGCGTTCTATGGGTTCGGAAATAATTGTTACCCGTAAAGATTCGTTTTTATGGCAGGGTAAAACGCTTCCGCATGTGTTCATCAACTCATCCCGAAAGACCGGATAACTTATCGGCTTGCGTTACTTGGTTTGTCGGGATGAATTTTTTGACGGTTTGCAGTTGTAAAAATCTCTTTCGTGAGAGGGTGTTTATTTCTTGATTTTCGTTATCTTTGAGCCTTACTTTAATTTACATGAGTTACTATGAAAAAAGAAGCATTGATTTTATCTGCATTTATGGCTACTGCTACGGGAGTTTTCTCACAACAACGGCAGACTCCTAATATTATATTTATATTGTGTGACGACATGGGGTATGGCGATTTGGGCTGTTACGGCCAGCGGCTGATCGAGACTCCGAATATCGACCGCATGGCGTCAGAAGGGATGCGCTTTACGCAGGCATACGCCGGCAGTCCGGTGAGTGCTCCTTCGCGTGCTACGCTGATGACGGGGCAGCACAGCGGGCATACTCATGTCCGCGGAAATAAGGAATATTGGACGCAGGCGGATAAAGTGATGTATGGCGAGAATCCGGATTTTGCAGTGGTGGGACAAGAACCTTACGATTCGGCCCACGTGATATTGCCCGAAGTGATGAAGCGTAACGGGTATACGACCGGTATGTTTGGTAAATGGGCGGGAGGTTACGAAGGCTCGTGGTCTACTCCTGACAAGCGGGGAGTGGATGAATATTACGGATATATCTGTCAGTTTCAAGCTCACTTGTATTATCCGAATTTCCTGAACCGGTATAGCCGTTCGAAAGGCGATAAAGAGGTTAGGCGCGTGGTGTTGGAAGAAAATATCAAGTATCCGATGTATGGCGATGATTATTTCAAGCGTCCCCAGTATTCGGCAGACCTGATTCACCAAGAGGCTTTGAAATGGCTGGACGCCCAGACGGGCGAGCAACCGTTTTGCGGCATTTTTACCTATACGCTTCCTCACGCCGAACTGGCTCAGCCGAATGATTCGATTCTGAATGGTTACAAGAAACGCTTTTTCGAAGACAAAACATGGGGAGGTTCGGAAGGCTCGCGCTATAATCCCGTAACGCATACCCACGCTCAGTTTGCTGCCATGATTACCCGCTTGGATGCTTACGTGGGAGAAATCCTTGATAAGCTGAAAGAAAAAGGGCTGGATGAGAATACGATTGTATTTTTCAGCAGCGATAACGGTCCGCATGAAGAAGGAGGCGCAGACCCGGCATTTTTCGGACGCGACGGGAAGTTGAGAGGACTGAAACGCCAATGTACCGAAGGCGGTATCCGTGTTCCGTTTATCGTGCGCTGGCCGGGACATGTGAAGCGTGGAAGCACGAACGATTTGCAGTTGGCTTTTTATGATGTAATGCCTACGTTTTGCGAGCTGATAGGCGACGAAGGTTTTCCCGCAGCATACAAAGGAGGTTTTGATGGTATTTCTTTTGCTCCGACCTTGTTAGGAAACGACGATAAGCAGAAAAAGCATGAGTATCTGTATTGGGAGTTTCATGAAACCGACCAGATAGCGGTGCGCATGGGCGATTGGAAGTTGTTGGTGAAGAAAGGCACTCCTTCGTTGTATAATTTGAAAGAAGACATTCACGAAGACCATGATGTGGCTGCACAACATCCGTCGGTGGTTCGCCGTATGCTCCAAGTAATCCGGACCGAACACCGTCCCAGCGAGCTGTTTAAAGTTACTTTGCCTGCCTTCTGACCCTTCGGGGAAACAGAAACAGTGGGGAATCAGATGCGGTTATCCATTCCCCACATCATCTTTTCGCGCAGGGTGTTGAAGAACGAATGGTGGCAACGTTTCACGATGCGTACATGATAATCGGCGCGGCGGATGGTTAGTTGCGTACCTTCGCGACAACTTTCGCTGCGTCCGTCTACTGCCACGAGGAAATTATGGCTGCGGCTTTCTACGTTAAGTGTGATTTCCCAATCGTCGCGGATTACTATCGGGCGTATGTTGAGGCTGTGGGCAGCAACGGCTGTCAGGCTGATGGTTCCGCTTTGAGGAACCAAGATGGGGCCGCCCACACTGAGCGAATATCCCGTAGAGCCGGTAGGTGTGGCGATAATCAGTCCGTCTGCCCGGTAAGTGTTCAGCGGTTCGCCGTTAACCAATACTTCGATGGTTATCATCGAAGAACTGTCTCGCTTCAGAATGGCTATTTCGTTCAGTCCGTAAGGATATCCTTTCAGAACCTGTCCGTGAGAGGTGAGTTTCAACACGCGGCGGGGTTCGGCAAGATACATTCCACGGTGGATTTCCTCGAAAGTCTCCTCCATTTGGTCGGGCGATATGTCGGCAAGAAACCCCAGCCTGCCTGTATTGATGCCCAATATCGGAATTTCTTTATCTCCTACCCGGCTGGCAGCTTTCAGAAAAGTGCCGTCGCCTCCTATGCTCAGCGCCATGTCGGCTGTAAAGTTATTCCCTTCAAATACTTCAAGTCCCGTTAAGTTGGTATTCGTATGGTGGTGTAAGAAATCGTAAAACTCGCTACTGATGCAGATTTGTGCTTCTTTTTTTCGTAAAATATCCAATAAGTGAGCCACATGCGCCGACTTGTGTGCTTGGTAAGTATTTCCGAAAAGGGCAAATTTCATTCTCTGTTGCATAGACTTTATAGCTTTTTTATCAATCTTTTTCAGGATTATTGTTACAAATTTCTCGTAAATCCTGCTAACTTTGCACGTTGTTGATGCAAATATACGAAAAAACAAATAAACGATATGACTAAATTAAGTGTTAATATAAACAAGGTGGCTACCCTGCGCAACGCGCGTGGCGGAAATAATCCCAACGTGGCACAGGTAGCGGTTGATTGCGAGGCTTATGGTGCCGAGGGAATTACGGTTCATCCGCGTCCCGACGAGCGACACATTCGCTATGCCGATGTATATACGCTTCGCCCGCTGGTGAAAACAGAGTTCAACATCGAGGGCTATCCTTCGAAAGAGTTTGTTGATTTGGTATTGAAAGTAAAGCCACATCAGGTTACGCTGGTACCCGATGCTCCCGACCAAATCACATCAAACGCAGGTTGGGATACCAAGACGAATCTCGCCTTCCTTACAGAACTGATGGATGTGTTTGATGAGGCAGGTATCCGTACTTCTATTTTTGTAGGAACGGATATCCCGATGATAGAATATGCCGCCAAAGCCGGAGCCGACCGGGTAGAGCTGTACACAGAACCTTATGCTTCGCTTTATCCGAAGAACCCCGAAGCAGCAGTGGCTCCGTTTGTAGAAGCTGCCAAAGTGGTTCGCAAGTTGGGGATGGGGCTGAACGCCGGACACGACTTGAGTTTGGCGAATTTGAAGTATTTCCACGACAATATCCCGTGGGTAGACGAAGTGTCAATCGGTCATGCACTGATATGCGACGCACTGTATTTAGGATTAAAGAAAACGATTGAAGAATATAAAAAATGCCTTCATTAATTATGGTAACATTGACTTTGCTGGCTGCTGCACAGACGGTGGCCGAAACTGTAACCGGTGAAAATCCGGTATTGACTCCTCTTGCTTCGGGCGAACCCCAAATGAATCTTTGGGATATGGCTTGTAAGGGAGGATGGATTATGATTGTTCTGGCTGTAATGTCGGTTATAGCCTTTTACATATTTTTCGAGCGGGCTGTGGTAATCCGTAAGGCGGGTAAAGAAGATCCGTTGTTTATGGAACGCATCCGCGACTATGTAAAATCGGGCGAAATCAAATCGGCAATCAACTATTGCAGAATGGCTAATACGCCATCGGCACGTATGATAGAGAAAGGAATTATGCGTATGAATCGCCCTACCGCAGACGTACAGGCAGCCATTGAGAATACCGGAAACATTGAGGTAGCTAAGCTGGAGAACGGACTGTCTATTATCGCAACGGTTTCCAGCGGTGCGCCGATGCTGGGATTTCTGGGTACGGTAACAGGTATGGTCAAGGCGTTCTGGAACATGGCAAACGCCGGAAACAACATTGACATCACGTTGCTGTCAAGTGGTATTTACGAGGCTATGATTACCACCGTAGGAGGATTGGTTGTAGGTATTGCTGCCATGTTTGCTTATAATCATTTGGTTTATCGGGTAGACAAGGTAGTCAGCCAAATGGAAGCACGTACGATTGCTTTTATGGATTTGCTGAATGAACCGACCGAAAAATAATTGCTTATGCCACTTAAACGAAGACAAAAAATATCGCCCAGCTTCAGTATGTCGTCAATGACAGACCTTATATTCTTGTTGCTGATATTTTTTATGATAACCTCAACAATGGTGTCGCCGAACGCCATTAAAGTTTTATTGCCGCAAGGCTCCGAACAAACCTCAGCGAAGCCTATGGCACGGGTAATTATAGATAAGAACTTGAATTATTACGGGGCGTTCGGAAAAGAAGACGAAATGCCGCTTAGTATTGATGAAGTGCCGGCTTTTTTGCAAGAATGTGCGCAGAAAGAACCCGAAATGTATGTGGCTCTGTATGCTGATGAATCAATTCCTTACCGAGAGGTGGTTCGTGTATTGAACATCGCCAACGAGAATCATTTTAAAATGGTGCTTGCCACTCGCCGTCCGGATAAAAAACAATAACTGTTGAGTTTATGAGGAAAAGTAAGGTAACAGGAATAATAGGTACAACCGTGCTTCACGTGTTGATACTGGTTCTGCTTTTTGTCCTGACGCTGGTAAAACCCGAGCCGCAGGAAGAAGGTGGTGTGCCGGTTATGCTGGGAGAGGCTGAAGAAGCGACAGGGGATGCCGATCCTTATACGCTTACGGAAGTTGATGTTATGCCTCAGCAGGAAGCGGTTCAGCCGGAGCCTTCAATACCTGAGCCGGAAGTTGAACAACCGATGATAACCCAAGCAGAAGAATCACCCATTCAAGTTAAAAAGGAAAAGTCCAAGAAAGAAGAAACCAAGCCTCAAAAGGAAGTTGCAGTTAAGCCAAAAGAGAAAACCGAAGCTGAAAAACGCGCCGAGGCTGAGCGTGCTGCGGCAGAAGCTGCTGCCAGCAAAATAGCCGGTGCGTTCGGTAAAGGTTCTAAAATGGGGAGCAAAGGAACGGCAGCATCGGGGACGGGCTTGCAAGGAAGTCCGACCGGAAATTCCGATACGGGGAAAACCGATGGGGTTGGTGGATATGGAACATTCGACTTAAACGGGCGTTCGTTGGGGAAAGGCGGTCTGCCGGTTCCTGTCTATAATGTACAGGATGAAGGGCGTGTGGTAGTAACCATCGTTGTTAATCCTGCCGGAGAAGTTATTAGTACAAGTATTAATAAACGTACCAATACGGTTAATCCCGCTTTACGCCGTGCTGCCGAAGAAGCTGCAAGAAAAGCACGCTTTAATACGGTGGAAGGAGTAAATAACCAAAGCGGAACGATAACATATTATTTTAAACTAAAATGATTTATGCTTATGAAAACGATTTGTATTTTTTTAGCAGAAGGTTTTGAAGAAACAGAAGCGCTGACTCCGTTAGACATCATGCGCCGGGGTGGATTGGAAGTAAAAACCGTATCTGTGACAGGAAATAAAGTGGTAATGGGAGCGCATCAAGTACCTGTTGTTGCCGATATATTGTTTGAAGAGCTGAAAGAGGAAGATGTTGAAATGATAGTTCTGCCGGGTGGACTTCCGGGAGCAACCAATTTGGACGCACACGCAGGTTTGGATAAACTGATTATGAATTTCGCTGCTGCCGGTAAACCGTTGGCTGCTATTTGTGCTGCTCCGATGGTGTATGGAAAGCGTGGATTGTTGAAGGGTAAGAAGGCAACCTGCTATCCGGGATTCGATAAGTATCTGGACGGAGCGGAATATACAGGCAACATGGTGGAAGTAGTGGATAATTTCGTATTGGGAAAAGGTCCGGCTGCTGCTGCGATGTTCGGCTTTGCCCTTCTTGAGAAACTTGCTGGCGCAGCGAAAGCGCAAGAGGTAAAAAACGGCATGTTATTTGCCTGATGAAAAAATATGTCATAGTCGTTGCAGGCGGAAAGGGCTTGCGGATGGGAGGTGATATTCCCAAGCAATTCATTCCGATAAAAGGCAAACCGGTATTGATGCGCACGCTGGAGGCTTTTCATGCTTACGACGATAAGATAGAACTGATAGTGGTACTTCCGGTAGAGCAGCAAGCCTACTGGAAGCGCCTTTGTGCAGATTACGGTTTTACGCTTCCGCACACCGTAGCCGATGGCGGAGAGACCCGTTTCCATTCGGTACGGAACGGATTGGCGCAAGTGAAGGAAGACGGACTGGTTGGTGTGCATGACGGGGTTCGTCCGTTTGTATCACGTGAGGTGATAGCGGCCTGTTACGATGCGGCGGCAGAGCAGGAAGCTGTGGTTCCGGTTACGGATGTGGTAGAGACCATACGTCGTGTGGAGCCGGATGGACAGAGTGAAACTGTTCCGCGTGACTGTTATAAACTGGTGCAGACTCCCCAAGTTTTTACCGTCGGTCTGCTGAAACAGGCTTACAGACAGGTGTATGTTCCCCGGTTTACTGACGATGCTTCGGTGGTGGAGGCGTTGGGACATCCGGTTTATTTGGTTAAGGGGAATCGTGAAAACATCAAACTTACCACTCCTTTCGATTTAAGGGTAGCCGAAGTCTTGGCTGATGCCGAGTAGCGTGTGTTTAATCTCTCATTTATTATTTTCAAAGTGCTCGATTTATCTTCGCGTGATATAAAGTATTTGCAGGGAGTAGGTCCTCAGCGGGCGGCTATTCTGAATAAAGAATTGAATGTTTGTTCGTTCCGGGATTTGCTGTATTATTTCCCTTATAAGTATGTTGACCGCAGTCGCCTTTATTACATTCATGAGATAGACGGCAACATGCCTTATATTCAGTTGCGAGGAAAAATATTAAGTTTTGAAACTTTCGGTGAAGGACGCCAGCGCAGGCTGGTGGGGCACTTCTCCGATGGAACGGGCGTAGTAGACCTGATTTGGTTTCAAGGACTTAAATACGTCATGGGGCGGTATAAGGCGAACGAAGAGTATATTGTGTTCGGTAAACCTACTGTCTTTAACGGGCGCATCAACATCCCTCACCCCGATATCGACCCTGCCGAGGAATTGACACTTTCTTCAATGGGGCTTCAACCGTATTATAACACTACGGAGAAGATGAAGCGGAGCAACCTTAATTCGCACGCCATTGAAAAATTGATGAAGAACCTCTTCAATGCTTTACAGCGCGAGGTTATCGATGAAACGTTGAGCGTTTCGCTGATAGAGTCTCACCATCTGATGCCGCTTACCGAGGCACTTTATAATATCCATTTCCCTCAGAATCCCGAACTGCTTCGCCGCGCACAGTATCGCTTGAAGTTCGAGGAACTTTTCTACGTCCAACTGAATATTCTCCGTTATACGAAGGAACGTCGCAATAAATTCCGCGGACTGGTGTTCGGGCGGGTGGGAGAGATTTTCAATACTTTTTATTCACAGAATCTGCCGTTCGAGCTTACCGGTGCGCAGAAACGGGTTATAAAGGAGATGCGGCGCGACATGAAGAGCGGCAGGCAGATGAATCGCCTCTTGCAGGGCGACGTTGGGAGCGGGAAAACTTTGGTGGCGCTCATGACCATGCTTATCGCTTTAGACAATGGTTATCAGGCATGTATGATGGCGCCTACCGAAATTCTTGCCACGCAGCATTACGAAACCATCTCACGTTTTCTGCATGGCATGGAAGTCCGTGTGGAACTGCTTACGGGGGCGGTAAAGGGAAAGAAGCGAGAAACAATCCTCCGCGATTTGCTGACGGGCGACGTGCATATCCTGATAGGTACGCACGCCGTAATCGAAGATACGGTTAATTTTTCTTCGCTTGGCTTGGTGGTTATTGATGAGCAACACCGGTTCGGGGTAGCCCAGCGTGCCAAGTTATGGGCGAAAAACGTATCTCCGCCTCACGTGTTGGTAATGACGGCTACCCCCATTCCCCGTACGCTGGCGATGACGCTGTATGGCGACCTCGACGTGTCGGTTATCGACGAGCTTCCGCCGGGGCGTAAACCCATCCAGACTGTTCATCAGTTTGATAATCGCCGCCCGTCAATGTATGCGTTTATCAGAAAACAGATACAGGAGGGCAGACAGGTTTATATCGTTTATCCGCTGATACAAGAGAGCGAGAAAATGGATATCAAAAATCTGGAGGACGGATACCTGCACATCTGCGAGGAGTTTCCTGAATATAAGGTAAGCAAAGTGCATGGCAAGATGAAGCCTGCCGAAAAAGAAGAGGAGATGCAACGCTTCTTACGCAACGAAACACAGATTATGGTGGCCACTACGGTTATTGAGGTGGGGGTCAATGTGCCGAACGCTTCGGTAATGGTCATCGAAAATGCCGAACGCTTTGGGTTGTCGCAGTTGCATCAGTTGCGCGGACGAGTGGGACGCGGTGCCGACCAGTCGTATTGCATTCTCGTGACCGGTTATAAGCTGACGGAAGAGACACGCAAGCGCATCGAAATCATGGTGCAGACGAACGACGGGTTCGAGATTGCCGAAGCCGACTTGAAGTTGCGCGGACCGGGCGACTTGGAAGGAACGCAGCAAAGCGGTGTGGCGTTCGATTTGAAGATAGCCGATATAGCCCGCGATGGTCAGCTCTTGCAGTATGTGCGCGATATAGCCGAGCGTTTGCTCGACGAAGACCCCAACTGTGTCCGTCCCGAAAATGCCGTTATCTGGCAACAGCTAAAAGAATTGCGTAAAAAGAATGTGAATTGGGCTGTAATTTCTTAGAGCCTGTTTAAATTTTCCAATAAGTTGTTTTCATCAGCTTCCCTTTGAGTTTGTTTCCGGTCTGTTTTCCCGTTTTTAGGGGTATTCAGTAAATGTCCCTAAAAAACATAATGGCATATGAAGATGGTAGACTATACCCCCTCCATATGTCATTTTCATTGTAGTTTTTCGTTGTTTTCTCACATAATTCTATCCGTCAAGACATGACACTCCTGAAGAAGCCGGATGACCTCTTCTGATTCAGTCAGTAAAATCATGTCATGCTGCTTTAACCGTCCTGTTCCTGATCTTGTCAATCATCCGTACGGCATTAGCCGTATGTATTCCGAAAAAGATCCACAGGATTTCCGTCTTCCTGTTCCGTGCCTTTATCCTTGAGAGCGAGTAATGCTGCTTCTGTGTGCCGAAGCTGCCTTCAAGCCGGGTGGCCCTCTCCCTTGAGAGTTCACTTCTGAGAACCTTCCTCAAGGATTCATCTTTTGCCGTTCTTCCCTTGCGTACGAAGGACGTGGAGATTCCGTATTTCGTGCAGAACTTCCTGTTGGCGTTATTGGCATATATGGAATCGGCAGCCACACATCTTACCCTCACGTTCATGAGTTTCTGCTGCATACGGATACAGTCTTTCAAACGTATACCCTCATTGAAAGCCTTGAACGAGAGGTGTTCGATGAACGATATGCCGTCTACCTGTATATTGTTCACTTTTGCACCGAACTCGACGGATTTGGTTTCCTTGCCTCTGACGATGGGACGTACATAATGACGGTCAATGCTTACAATGCGGTCACTGACCTTCCGCCCTTCAAACATTTCCTTCTCCTGTACAAGAACCTTTCTGATAACGGACAGCCGCTTCCGGTAATCCGGTGTATATCGGAGTGCGGCTCCGTACTCTCTATGGATTCCATCCCTCTGTATGAGGAGCTTTTCAAGGAGTCTGATCATACGGCGCTTGAGCATTCTTGTCCTTGATGCCTTTCTTTTTCTTTTCTTGCTGTAGAACAGATAAGATGCTGCCACATCCGCATATTTGTTGCGCGGACGCCTTATGCCGAGTTCCCCGCAATGCTTACAGATATGCCTGTAGAGCCATTCGAGACTTTCCCAGAGGAGTTTCATATCTGTCGGGAAACGCATATGGCTCTCGTAGCATGTGGCGTCTGTCATGCACACGTGAAGGTTCTCAAGATATGGTTTCCAGTGTGTGGCAAGTATCTCCTGAAGGGGGGCAATATCAAGACGGGATGCGATCTCATTACGGATAGCGCTGACTATCTTGTAGTTGGTCACAGGCATGGATGGGTCTATCATAATTCCGCAGAACATCTGGTAGTGTATGTTCCCGTTCAGATGTTCCACCAGTTGCCTGTCAGAAAATCCGGTATAGGCTTTCAGGACCATGAGGGCAATCTTTGACGAAGGGCTGAAAATGTTCCTACGTCCCAGACGCTGCCCGGACAGGCCGATTTCTTTCGCCATATCCTCGAACGGGAACACGGAATGAAGCCTGCCGAGTTCACTTTCATTAAAACTCTTGCGGTATTTTTCCAGAATATCAAATTCTGTAAACCCCAAAGTAGGGTGAATTTCCGAAATATTTTGTATCTTAGCCATATCTTAGTTAATGTATTACCCCCGTTTTAGCCGTCAAACCTTATTTTCGGGGGAATACCTAAAGATACAAAAAAGCCAACTAATTCGCAATGTTTTGTGTATGAATTAGTTGGCTGATTTTGTAATATTTAGGGACATTTATTGAATATCCCTATTTAATGAATGTCCCTTGGCAACCGTGCGATTTTCAGCGTTTTGTGGTGTTTTTACTGTCAAATGACTCTACTTAGGTGCAAATTTAGAAATTTATTTCCAATGAATACAAGCGTATGACTAAAACTTCTCACAGTATTTTATTTGTTTTGGAAACAACGTTTCAATGTGAGTTATAATTGTTTCACATACTTCTTTATAATCTTCATCTGTTAGAGGTGTTTGTTCGTTTCTCCATCCACCATGAGATAAGTCATTAATAAATGTATATGATTTCTTATCGCTGGGTATGTTATCCTTTATGTATTCTGCAATACTATCATTTGAGACCTCTATATTTTGAAACTTCGTTAAAGTTTCTATTATATGCCTTATAGAGTTTGCTGTAGTATGATTCGCTTTTTCTCCTTTACGCGCAATTTTATAAACATCTATCAGGTGACTTATATATGGTACCGTGAAATTTTCATTAAGATCAACAAGTTCGCTATTACGTAGTAATAACTTCTTCTCTACGATATTATTTGCACATAATATCCTCATAAAATCATTATTATGTGTCAAAATAATAAATTTTTCCCTATCAATTTTTTTAAGTATTTGTTTTATATCGCGAATCACTCCACTCATAGTATAAACATATGTGAAATCCATGCTTGATATCGGATCATCTATCACAAAAAACAAGTTCTTATAGTCATCTTCTTTTTCTATTTTTAAGTGTGCATCTCCCAAATAATAGGCGAATGCAATAATGTTTTTTTCACCCTCACTAAGAACTCGTTTGACTTGTCCTTTATTTAATGTTGTACTATTAAGAATTAGATGAAAATCATTCTCACTCAAAGTATATTTTCCAGAAAAGAAATAGTCAAGTACATCCTTTATGGTTTCATATACTTTTTTCTTTTTACTAACTTTTTCAGCCTCTTTTCTTTTAGAGATATCCTCATTCAGCTCTTTATACTCTTTTCTTAATTCGTAAATTTTTAGGACATCCTTATTGCATAGTTCAACTAAATATGCGTAAGCCGATTTACATATGGCTTTTCTTATATTTTTATTTTCCTCTCCAATTTTATTTTTCTTTTGATTGATAGTTTGTATCTTCTTATTATTACTTTCAATCAGACGATTTAATGTCATTATGTATTTCTCAATATTTTCTATGACATCATCACTAACTTTAATCGAAATGTTTATAGCCTCAATTTTTTTGCAAATGGCTTCTATCAGGAGCTGAATGCTATCTTTAATTGACGTAATGATAGCAACGCTTTCAAAATTATCGTTTTCTAATGCAGGAATATATTTAGTCTTATATTCATTGTACAAATTCGCTCTTTGGCTTAACGTATTTTCGATATTCAACAATAAAGAAATATAATTTTGTAATTGTTTGCTATAATCCTGAAATAGTTTTATCGTTTGGGATTCTGAATCAGTCAAAAACTGTGTGTATCTATCAATCAATGCTAGAGAATCATTAGCTAATTCTTGCTCACAAAAAGGGCAACGGTTGCCCTTAAATAGCCTGACACCCTCTTCTATGAAATGTTGTTTACTTTTGATTTTAGCCTTGAATTCACCCGAAAACGAACTGAGATTATATTGTTTATCTAAATCACTTACTATTGTTTGCATAAAGTTGACATCAATAGACACATTGTCTATCAATAATATATCGTCAAGATTCTCTGGTGTAGATTTAACCTTATTGTAATCAGCAAGCAAATTATCAACAGTTTTCGAACAACTACACTTTTCTTGATTGATAGAGCTTAAGATCGCCTCTATGTTTAATAAATCTTTATACTCTTGTAATCGTTTTATATCTCTAATTGAATCAATATTTTTTGTCAGATAGGTTTGAATGTTTTTTTCAATTTGACTCCTCAATATAATCCCTTCCTCCTGAATTTCCTTCAATTTGTTTTCATCATCAGTCAAATCAATGTTTGCTTTTCCTAAAATGTATCCCTGAATATCTGAATCTTTTTCATAATTTAGCACCCGGATATTTTCTTCAACATAATCTTGATTGAATACATGATATAAATAATGAGAATTTGGCAGAGTTGGAATACTCTTTTCTTTAATATCAAATGATATATCTTCAACTATATCTCCCTCTTTGTTGGTAATTTTAAAAGCAAAATGTCCAAAGTTACAGCCAAACCTAATTAAAGAATCAGTAGGGCTATAACCATTCTCATCCAAACTTAAAGCCTGATTAGAATGGTCTATAAGTCGGAATAATCTACTTATGAATGTTTTTCCACAACCATTGTTTGCAAAAATCCCCATCTTCAATGAACCAAGATGAATTTCTCTTTGCAATTTTTCTAATGGAGCAATCTGCTGACACTCAATATTTACTTTTATTTTACCGTCTGCCATATCATTTCCTATCAACAATTGTTACGCAGCATTGTATATGTGCACTAATTTTGTTTTTATTTCATTGAAAGTCAGACTAGTGCTAAAATCAGTCGCTAATCCTGTATTTATCACATATACGAATGATTCCTTTCGGTAATATTTATCTCCAACGAGTCGTAATGAACTTTCAATTGTATCAGCTTTAGCCAACAAGCAAACTAATTGATAGTCTTTATTTATCTGCTGAGTCTTGTTGTTTGGATGCGCTTTTGTATTGTGCTGGGTCGCAGTCAGTAATATCAGATTTTCAACATAATGAGCAATCTGTGGAAATTGTGATTTTGGAAATATATGATGAACCTGCGTAGCTTCTCCATTACCCCAGCTATCATTAACCTCGCTGACTTTTTGGATTTTACGAATCAAAGCGATTGCTTTCTGAACATAATATGTATTTATTGCCTCTTGCTTTTCTTTCTTTTCTGCTGTTATAGCCTCCTGACGTGTTACGGTCTTATCCTTGTCCATATCACGCCAATTCTTTTTGTTGTACATTAAATCAGAGTAATATGTAATCTTACCATTGCTGCCATACAGATGATGTTCGGCTGCGTACACATTGAAAACCTTATGAAACATACGCCTAATATCCAATCGAGAATGGGACGGAGTATTTCCATTTATTAATCTGAAATACCTGTCATAAATTTTATCTCTTGCCGCAATTGGATTATTAATGCTATCTTCTGCATATTCTTCAAAATATTTCATGAAGCCACTATCGGACAGAACTTTCACAAAGTAACAATATAAGAAGTTATATGCGTTACGGTCTTTTCTTGAAATATAATCCAATAAATCCTCGTTGGCGACAGAGAATGTAAGCGAACCGTTTACTGTTTCAACATTCAAAATGTGAGCATAAGCTAACAACTTGAGTGGCTGCGAAAGGACTTTGTTGTATTCATTATATGCTTTCTTGTCGTTAGCCCAAGGCTTATTGAATATCACTCTGGAATTTTGGATAAAATACTGAGTACCCCATACATCATTGATTACGAAAACAGGTTTAGTGGCGACCATATTCATAACACAATCAGCCATAAAGCATACAATATCGGGAGTACACTTCTGATCTACATATCTTGCGTCATGAGACTTTCGTATATCCAAGTCGAATTGGCTAAGATATTCATTTATAACATTTCTCATACTCGTTGAGATTTAAGTTTTCCAAAAAAGAAAACAGAATTATTGTCTATATTGAGAGAGCGCGTTCCCAAATTACGTGCAATCGCATAAAATCGCGTAAAGTTATCTGTAGCGTAAAATGCTAAATCGTCTTTAGAAACAACATCATTGCCATTCACCAATGTAAGAATTGCGACAGAACCATCTGCTATACATCCGTTTGGCAAGAAGCAAGCACGTGGGTTATATGTTAGGTTAGGCAATAGAATACAATTTGTCTGATTTAGGTATTTTGCAACATCTAAACCATTAACATCATCAATATAGCTGTCATATTCAGGGATATTGATAATTTCGTTGTTTCCTATATTTCTTGATTTTAGCACCCTTATTTTTCCACTACTCTTTGTTATTGATTTGGTAATCACTCTGTCTCTATATGCTCTGAACACATTGAAATCCATCTTGTCTGCCACTTCATCGAACTCATTATTTCGATAGATTAGCCAATACGGAAATTTGTCATCCATTAAATATTTCTGTTCGTGAGCTGATACAGTACTTGTTATGTAAGATTCGACAATCGTATTGCTTGGTTTTTTATGTGTGTCAAGAATAAAGCAGATAGTCTCAATCTTAACTCCTTTAAATCCTTTCTCTCCAAAATCTATAATATGCGACACTCTCTTTTCTTTCATCAATGAACGGGTCAAATTGAATTCAGGAGCATTGATTAGGCTTTTAGGTACAATCAATGATACGACATTTCCTATTCTCATTGCTTTTTCTATGAAAAATGAGAATATATTATTAGTGTCTTTATTATAGATATTCGATTTATACTTGGATAGCAATTCTTTTTCTTTAGTCAGCTTTTTATACGGGGGGTTACCTACTACAATATCATACTGCTTACCGAATTCATACAACAAGAAATCGGCATTAATATAATTGATATGCACATTGTCGGGGACATTTATCTTGTTTACCAATTCTTTCAAAATATCAATGCTTACAGCATCAATATCCACAACATCAATATTTACCACAGGAACACCTGAATACTTTTGAATCAAGGTAGGTAAAAAATTACCAACTCCGACCGAAGGCTCCAATATATTCAGTTCTGTATATTCTTTCGCTTCCGGCAATTTTTTAACAATAGAGAAACAAATATCCTGTCTTGTGTAATAGGCTGCATTGTCTTCTCTTTGTGCGTTTGCCAGTTCTGCAATTTTAGACAAATCTGCAAAACCACGATGGGCAGCCGTTTTGATATACTTCAATAAGCAGGCTGGTGTAGTTAGTTTTTTTCTATCAATAAGAGATTTTATGTCTTGCTCTGATGTTATCGGTTTACTTAGAACAGTGCGAATTTTATGAGCAATCTGCTGAAAAATGACTGTTGGTACAGCCTCTCCCAAATTTTGTCTAATGTTCATTTCTTCCCTTTTAAGGAAGTCTTGTTTTTGCTTTTCTGAAAAAGCATTTAACTCCTTAAAAGGAATGTCAGTCCATGCAAAAGAAGGTGGTACAGACATCATCAGCATTACCTCACGAATGCTGAATACTCTATTGTCCGTCGGATGCACTGTATTTTGGCTCGCCATAATATCATTGCGTGTATGAATGCATGGCGCAACCTTATCCCAGTACTGACGAGTATATTTATCACCGTTTTTTTGAGCATTATATACAACGACACCATTTTTGATTGTATGCGGAATTTTTGATATGTCCGTATTGTCAAACGCAGATTGTCCCTCTTTAATATCAGCAATCCAAGCCTCCATGTGTGGCGAATATTTTCTGAAATTATGATAAATATCGTTAGCTGATATTTCTCCCATTTTCTTCAAAGACGGAAGATGCCCTATAACTTGACGCAAAGTTCTTTCTGGTTGTTTATCTGGATATAAGTCAAACGGCGTAATTTCTTTCATATCTTTTCTTACGCCGATAACGAGAGTACGAGTACGACTTGATGGATTCCCATAATCTTTAAAATTGAGAACCTGATACGATATGTTATAGTCTCCTGAAAGATTCTTGTCGATCGCTTCTTTTATAGTTATATCTTGACCATCAATATCGGTGCACACAGAATTCAAGAAAGCACGAACATTCTCATAAATAAAGAATTTAGGCTTGATATGCATGGTCATTTTGATAGATTCAACGACTAAAGAATTTCGCTTTAATTCGTCTTTCTTTTTATGATTGGCAACCGACATCCCTTGACATGGTGGGGTAGCAATGAGAACATCTAAATCTGTAATATTATACCCTCTTTTCCAAAGGGCAAGTTCTTTGGAAACCTTATCTTTAGTTTCTTGCAATGTCATATCCCCACAGATATAACCGCTCTTATATACGCACTTATGATTATAAGACTGTATTTTCAGTCTTCGCTCCAATAACTCTACTGTCGCTATGCAGTAAAACCCCTCTTCTTTAAAGCCATAACATCCCACACCGGCACTGCTAAACAGACTGATGTAAGTTTTAAGACCGTAAATGGACTTAGCTTCTGCTAATATAGCAGAAGCCAAATCAGGGTCAACCATTTCATATTTTACTTTAGCCATATTATATATCTTGTTTTAATGTCTCAACGACAAGAGATAAAGCTTGAGGAGCGATTCTCTGTTCGCTTGATACTACCGCTGATACTTGATCAGCGAGCCATAAAATCAACAACTGCTCCGTGTTAACATTAAACAGTTTGGATAAAATAGAAACTTGTTCTCTTTTGGCTCTTCTCTCTCCTTTTTCTATTTTGCAATAAGTTGCAGTATCAATATCTAAAGCTGCCGCTAATTGTCTCTGTGGCATCTGATTCTGGATGCGAAGTTCTTTAATGTGTTCCGAAAACATAACCTTACCTTTTTGCGTCTTGACATTATTTGGCAAAGTTACAAATTTTATTTGAACCGTATGCTATGCTTTCGCATCTATTTTCATCGTTATTTCCCGACTTTGGAAGGAAATATTTTAGTAAGTAGTTTTGGGACGCCAGAAATATTTCGGGTGCCCCAAAACACAACTTGCTATGTTCCTATGTTCGCTTGAACATAAAATTTAAGCATCGAAATTACAATTGAAAATAGACGAATTTTTTTTGATATAATGCTTGTTTGATATTGGTTATATTATCTGATGCATCCAACAAACAATGATCGGTTGGTTGGTTTGCCCAATTGTTGGCTAGTGTCATGGTCGGTTGGTCACTAATCTATCAAGATAATAAAGTGGTCAACAGAATTACAGAAACGGGCAGCACCTTCCCTTTGGGTAAAATGCGATATCCCAGCAAAGCGAACTCGGTATTCCAAAAAACACCAGCAAGATAAAAAGATTATTTTCAGGAGGGAGTGCAGTTTCCCGTTTGCCACCATTTTCTGTTGTCTTATAAAAATGGCGTTTCTTATATTTTGAATGAAATTTGAATAGGCTGTATTAGCCATTTAGGTCAGATTCTTGTTTTTTTGACGATTCTTTTCCGTCAGTCGTTTGTTTCCATAGCCGTCATCGTCCATTGTACAGACGTGAAAGGGAAAAGTGTTTCGGGCTGAATCTTCCTCTTTCAGAGCGTATTCAGCCCGAAACGGCAAAGCCGCCTGACCTTTTCGCTTTCAATAGAGTCTGTACTAACTTCAAAGGACGAGCGAGGAAATATGCGACTGACGGTCATTATTGTATCGTCTTGCAGATGTTCTTTTCCATATCCTCCAACTTGTGCGACAGGGTTTCCATATCCTGACTAATCTTCTGAGCCGTTATCTTGGCGTAGATTTGAGTAGTCTTTATGTTGGTATGTCCCAATAATCGGCTGACGGTTTCAATGGGTACTCCGTTGGATAGCAGCACGGTAGTCGCTGCCGAGTGCCTTGCTACATGATAGGTTAAATGGGCTTTTATTCCGCACAACTCGGCAATGGTTTTCAACTTCTTGTTGCAAGTCGTGTTGCTCGGCATTGGAAACACTTTGTTATTCTTTGTCATTCCTTTATACTTCTCTATTATCTTTCGTGGAACATCCAATAACGGATATTGGATTCTGTGTTGGTTTTCTTTCTTCGGGTTATAATCCACAAGTTGCCGTTAAAGAATGTTTGCAGATTGTCTTCCGTGAGGTTTTTGACATCGGAATATGCCAATCCCGTAAAGGTGGAAAATATGAACAGGTCTCGGACAAGTTCGTGGGTTTTGTCAGGCATCTCAGTATTCATCATCACATTTATTTCCTCTTTAGTAACATATCCTCTGTCCACGCTTTCGGGAGAATTAATATATCCGGCAAAGGGATTGAACGGCAAACGCCCGTCATTTCTCGCTATAGAGATAATATGTTTCAACACAATCATATAGCCCCAAATGGTATTGGTGCGGCATCTTTTTTCTGTACGCAGGAAATACTTGAAGTCGTTGATGAACGAGAGGTTTAACTCTTTCAGCGGAATATCCTCACGCTTGTAGGTATGTGGCAGGAACTCACGGATATGTTTGCAAACGGTCACATAGCGTTGGAATGTTCCCTTTGCCCTGCTGTGTCCGACTTTCTTGGCAAACTCACTGTTGTGCTGCTCAAACAACTTCAACAAGGTTTCCTGTTTGACACCGATAGCGAGATAGGCATCTTTCAGCTTTGCGGCAGTGACATAGCCGTCCGTCTGCATCAGTTCCTGATAACGGTGGTTCACCTCAACGCGGATTTTGTCAACGGCATGGTTGATTCGCTGCGCTTCGACACTCTTTCCCGAAGCACGGTTGTTCTTCACGTCCCACAGACGCAAGAGAACATTCATCTTGCAACTGAATTGCTTGATCTCTCCATCCACCGTAAGGCGGCACATCAAAGGCAGGTTCCATTGGGTTTCTCACTGCCTTTCTTCACGTAGAATAAGACCTTAAATGTATTTCTCATAACTCACTTTCTATTGGTTACAAAATTAATTTATAGTGAGTTATCGACAGTTATGACATATTATGCCAAACGGTGAAATACATCGGTTTTCTAAGAAATTCTTACCATTACTCTTTTGCCACGTTAGTCTATATTCTATCCTTTCTTGATTTTCATTATAGAGAAAAATATAGCGTAACGAAGACTTTTTCAGTTAGTTCACTACGCTTTACATTTTTCTGCTACTTCGTTACGTGTTTATTTTACACTACCTCTAATTTTTCAGATGTGTTTATCAAACTTTTATTTTTCTTGAAAACAGCTCTTTGCAGCAATCTACAGAAGTGCAGTTTGCACAGCTTCCGGGATTGCCGCAATATGCTGTGGGAGACATATTGTTATGACAAATGGCTATGTTTATGCTTGTGTGTCTTCATTACCACCTAACAGATGTCTGAGTTCCGGGTCATTCTCTATGCGGATCAGCTCGTTCTCTACCAGTCCGACAATATCCTGTTTGATTTGCTGGTAGTTGGCCTGTATCTGCTGCTCCATCGTATCATTGCCGTCCTCGTCCAGAAAGCTGCTGATTTCAGGAATGGGTTGATAGGCGGCTGTCTCTTTCTGTATCGCATCATTATCCACTACTATCTGCGCATGGAAAATCTTCTGCTCGATTGTCTCTCCGAAGTTGTCTGCTACGGCACCGACAAACATACCTTGTGAAAGTGTACTGATTTTGCTGGCAGGTATCAGGCTGTCCAGTTGTGTGCTGATGGAAGTGGAAGTATCGTTACGGTTGATACTCATAGACTCCCGCTTTTGCAGGATTTTCCCGAATCTTTCCGACAATGTTTTGGCCGTTTCACCCACCACCTGGCCGCTGAATACATTGCCCACAGTTGACATGATGACGGCGGCCTCCTTGTCACCATAGTCACGTTTCAACTGGCTGAAGTCCTGAAAACCTAACACAACCGCCACTTTGTTACTTCGTGCCGTGGCAATCAGATTGTCCAAACCTTTAAAGAAAATCGTGGGTAACTCGTCAATAATCACACAACTTTTGAGTTGCTTCTTCTTGTTTATCAGTTTAACGATTCTCGAATTATAAAGTCCCAATGCTGCCCCATAGATTGAAATTCTGTCGGGATTGTTGCCCACACATAACACTTTCGGTTCTTTGGGATTATTAATATCCAGCGTAAAGTCACTGCCGGACATTACCCAGTAGAGTTGCGGACTTATCAGTCTGGATAACGGGATTTTAGCACTTGCAATCTGGCCCTGGAGCTGTTCGCTCGCTCCGCCTTTCCATGCGTCAATGAACGGACTCAGATAGTTCTCAAGTTCGGGATAGCTTGTCAGAATGGTGAATACATCCTCGTACCTTTTGTTCAATAGTTCTATCGCATGAGGGAACGTACAATACTTACCGTTTTCATACAACTTCAAAAACCAGATTATCGCCGTAAACAATACAATCGGGGATTCCACAAAGAAGTCCCCCTGCTTTTGCACCCAACTTTTATTCAGATTCAACATGATGGTATAACTGGATTCATACGCGTCTGAAATATCCGTCATCAGTTCCGGTGCCAGCGGGTTACAGCGATGGCTCTTGCGTGGGTTATCGAAATTTATCACGTAGAACTTGGGCGGTATCTTATAGCGGTGTCTGTACTTAATCAGGTGGTTATAGGCAATAACCGACAGGTCATCAAATTTAAAGTCGTATATATAAAGAGCATAGGACTTCTCTATTGCCTGCTTTATGTAATTATTGACCACGGCATACGATTTTCCGCTACCCGGTGTACCTAAAATCATGCTGGCCCGGAAAGGATTCACCACGTTTATCCAGCCTTTCCATTCCTTTCTTCCGTACCAGAATTTGGTCGGCAGGTTAATGGAATACTCGTTTTCCATAAGGCGGGTTTCCTGCATGAACGATTCATTCTCGGTATTGAAAACGTCCTCCAGCAAATTGTTCTTCAACAGACGGCTAATCCATAAACCGGATGCCAACAGGCAGAAGAAACCGCCGGCCAATGTCGCGGTATAAAGTATGGCGCATACACCGGATGATGCGTCAATGGACAGTAACCACCAGTTCAGGAAAAAGAGTATGGCACCCGCTATGGCCGCAATAATTATTTTCCTTCATGTGATTTCATGCTTTTTTACCCCCTGGTTGCCCATGCAGGACAGACCGAGGAAGAGGACACAAAACAGTTTGGTGTAAAGAAGGGACGAGAACAGTCCTGTGGTACGCTGGAAATTGGACAGTATCCTGTCCACAATATCAAGCGTCCAGCCCATTTCGTGTAGCCAGCCGTAACAAAACCAATAGATGTGTATCGCCAAAAATAGAAAACTGACGGCCCGCATAAAGTCCGTGACTTTGGCAAGACCTCTTAAATCATCTTCATTCTGCATAATTGTAACTGTTAAAATTCGACTTTTTGTTCTATACCTTAATTATATTATAATTTGCGCCTGCGCTTCTTCTTTTTCCTGCGTCCGAAGCGGAAGGCCGGATCGATGTACTCGTGCGTATGGTCATCTTCCATGAGTACGGAGAAAATGTCAATGGCACCGAGTGCGGACGTATCAATCAGACTGCCGGACGGTTCACTCTGATAGCCTTGATTTTCCTGCTGCCGGTATTCCTTCCTTTCCAGTCTTTCTTCCGTATCTTGTTCCTGCCGGGGTGTATCCTGCTCCGGCGGTGGTATCAGCCTTGTACGGTCCGCATCCGGATTGTTGAACAATTCGTTGAACACATTGGCTGAAAAGGCCTTGCCCAGACGCGAGCCGTTAAGCACTGTCCGGCTGGTATGGTCTATGAAAGTGATGCCGTACAGACGTCCTTCGGGATTGATACGGTAAACCGTCTCTATATCCGCCTCTTTCAGCTTTCGGGCGAAATCCTCTTTCGTGCCGATGTCCTGCATGGCTTTAATGACTTCCTGTCTTGTCCTTTCGGCAAGGCTGTTCCTTTTCACCTTTTCAGTAGAAGCGGCAAACTTCTTTTGCAGTGCTTCATAACCGAATGCCTTACCGAACTTGCTGGACTTGAAAGGTGTTCCCACCTGCTGTCCGTTATCATCCAAAGCTCCGTACATAATACCGTGGTATTCCTTCCCGTCCACACTTCCCCTGACTTCATAAACGGTTACGTTATACAGATTCAGAAGAGTGCCATATTCGGCAAGCGAGTGACAGTTGTAACATTCCAGCAGGGTTCGGGCGGTATGCTTTACCTGTGCTTTCACGTCTCCTTTCGCATAGTCCACTTTTTGTAGGGATGACAGTTCCCTCTCACCGTGTTCTCCGAGTGTGGGATGAAGCCCGTACTTCACTTCCATTTCATGGCAGATGTTCTGTGCCCGGATAGCTTCCCGGTTATGGTCTATTTTTTCTCCGGTTTCATCAATACGTACCGATACGATGTGCATGTGCTTGCGGTCTATGTCTTCATGCAGCCATGCAATATAGGGCTGGTTCCCGTAACCGAAGTTTTCCATGAACTCCTGCGCCAGTACGGTCATCTGCTCTTCCGAAAGAATGTCTTTCGGGGACGGGTTCAGGGAGATGTGGATAACCGGTTTCCGGACGTGCGAGTTGAGTGCGATGTAAGGTTCAAAAGCCTGTACACAGTGTTCAATCGGCACATTGCCCGAAGTGTCAGCCGCAATTTTGGGATGTCACAATACCTTTGCCATACCTTCGTCCACCTTTATCTTATTATAGGCAATCACTCCATAGAATGAACTGCCGGATGTGATATTCGGCACCATGATGTTATTCCTTTTTAGTGAGATACTCTTTTTCGTACCGTTTTGTCAGCTCGATAATCTGTTTGCAGAGTTCCTCCAGCTTGCGGGTTTCTTCGGCCAGTTTATAAAGGAAGGCAAGCGATTTCTTTTCCCCATAAATGGTATGGATGGTCTTTACACATTGGTTGTAGTTGTTTCCGATACGGCGGAACTGTTGATAGAAAGCGGTCAGCCGGGCATAATATTCCTGCGCTTCCTTATCAATCCTCACTACCTTGAACTCTCAGCCGAAGATGCGGGCAAAGATAAATTCGGCCTTGTTTTTCATGCCGGATTGTTCAAACATCGTGAGAAACTTCTCGTTCTCACTGTCATTGAGACAGAGATAATAGCGGTGCGTGCGCGGGTCCGCCAGCACCTTGCGCCCTGCGGCGCTACGGATTCTTGTTTCATCTTTCATAACATGAATAATTTAGGAAGTTCGACTTGGGAGAACTGACATCCCCGAAAGGCCTTTCGGGGCGGGACTTTCAGCGGTTGGAAATATTTTCAACCGCTGAAAGTACACCTCGCTATATGCTGACGCATATTAAAATCCGGCTGGGCCGGATTAAAGGTCTGAAGGATTTGTTTTACGTTCTCTTACCGAGAACGGGCTCCGCTCTCCCGGCGACAAAGGTAGATAGTTTTTTCTGTCCGTGCATCATGGCGTATCACGCCAACACCCGCCAATGAATGACTTTGGAGCCGGGGGTACTTCATGGATGCTCTTTTTGAGGTTTATTTGTAGCCGGATAGCTATTTGAACGGATAAACAGATATGCAATCAGGCAGATATTCAAACAGGCATTTATCCGGATATATAGCTATACATATATATAAATGTATAGACGGATAAACAGCTATTCGGATAAATGGCTATGCAATCGGATATGTGAATAGTTATCCGAATATGTACATAGCCATATAGCTACATAGCCGAATAGACAGATAGCTGAATAGCTACATAATTAAATAGCCATGTAATAGAGTAGCCATATAAGTAGATAGCCGGATAGCCAAGTAGCCGCATAATTAAATAACTATATAGCTAACCGGATGAACAGATAACAGAATGAGTAACCGGACAGATAGCCCCAAAGACAGACGGCTGTTCATCCGGCTGTCTATAAATCAATTTATTCACTTAAATTAGTAACAATGGAAAAGAGAAAGAAAACCGTGTTCGTTTCGTTTGCCTCCCAGAAGGGCGGCGTGGGTAAATCAACCTTTGCGATTTATGCGGCGTCGTGACTGCATTATGTGAAAGGTCTGAATGTGGCGATAGTGGATTGTGACTATCCGCAGCATTCAATCATCAAACAGAAAAAACGGGATATGGAAGTGGTAAAGACCACACCCGTCTATCAGAATCTTCTGGTGGAACAGGCCGGGCGGTTGAAGAAGAAGGCTTACCCTGTTATCGGCAGTACTCCGGCGGATTGCATGACGGACTGAAGGGCGTTTGAGGAAAAGGCGGACGTGCATTATGATGTGGTGCTGTTCGACCTGCCCGGAACAATGGGCAGTGACGGGGTGATTGCCACAATCAGTGCGCTCGATTATCTGTTCGTACCGATAAAGGCAGACCGCCTTGTGCTGGAAAGTACGCTGAACTTTGCCACGACTGTCAATGACCGCCTGATAAAGACCGGCATCTCCAATCTGAAAGCCTTGTGCATGTTCTGGAATATGGTGGACCGCAGGGAACGTACCGTCTTATATGACATTTACCAGCAAGGTTTCTCCCGCCTGGGACTGGACTGTCTCCAAACCCGTGTCCCCGTGCGCAGTAACTTCACCAAAGACCTCTCCACTACGGGCGGCCCGGTTTACCGGAGCACCCTGTTTGCACCGGATGCGGGCTTTACGAAGGAGTGCGGCTTTGATGCGCTTATGGATGAAATCATGCGGATAATCAAAATTGTATAGTCATGGCAAAGAAAACGAGTGGACAGAATCCGGTGGATGAAGCCTACCTGCGCAGCCTGATGGCGGGTAGCCCGCCGGAAAAGGTAACACCGTCCATTCCCCCCAAAGAGGAAACGGACAGGGAAACGGCTGAAAAGGCAAAGACGGAATCTGAAGCGGAAGAGATGCCGGAAAAGACCGCATCCCAAACGTTGAAAGCCGCACAGGCCGAATTTATGAGGAGATTCCTCACCCCTTACAAATGCGAAGGCAGGCAGGGTGTCTATATAGACAAGGAACTGCACCGGAAAATATCGGTCATCGTCGGCATTGCCGGTAAACGGCAGTTGACGGTGGGCAATTACATTGACAATGTATTGCGGGAACATTTCGAGAAACATTCGGATGAGGTGAAGGCATACTGCCAGAAGAGTTACAACAAAATCTTTTAAGCTATGAATATGCGATTATGTTATGAAGCCGGGGCGGTTCTGTTCTGGCTGCTGTTTGCCTATCTGTTCATGGACAAGTTCCTGTTCAGGGGACAGCTTGGCGAGATATGTTTCGGGAAGGCACGCCGCCGCATGGCGAAAGCCCTGCGGGGTGCGGCAGGCTGGTTCGATCCGGTGAAAGAGGAACGGAAGAAAGGACGTGGACAGGCGAAAGGGAAAACGGGCAGGAAAGAGATTCCGGCAGTCGTGAAAAGACAGGAGAAAGAGCTTCCACCTGTCAAGGCGGAAATGAGGCCCACAGAAAAGACTGCGGAGAGAAGCAGTGAAAAAACGGTGGAAAAACAGTCGGAAACGGACAGCCTTGTCGTCACGAAAAGCTATGGGACACGCCAGCAGCCGCCAATGAACGCCACCGGTTCCGGGGCTATTGCAGGTAAGAAAAATGCCTCTACTTTTGCTGGCAGAAACGGGGACACGGCACCGCCAAAGGTTGCACAAGTGCCGCCGGAGCGCATCCCGGATCTGTTCCGGGACAAGCGTGTGGAAGAGTGGCGGGCTTCCCCGGACGGGAGTTCCGGCGGACATGAAGGCGATGACGGACAGAGAGGAAACGGTGACGGAGTGGATACCGACGAGTTGAACGAGGAACTGGAAGAACTGAACTGTGTCCGCGAAGATTATTCGGACGGGGCAACCGGCATAGGGCCGGAAGAGCTTGATTTAATCATCGACCTCTGCAACGGCAGGGAGATTCCGGCAGACAGACGATTGTCCCTTTTAAGGGCGATCCACCATATCAGGGATACGCAGATTGAACGCTCGATACTGGAAAGTATCAATGGCAGCGACAGCCGT
>ERZ779880.132-NODE-132-length-115852-cov-27.836697_pt1 | contig 115852 bp, 88 predicted proteins | sample MGYA00511555_ERZ779880 | MGnify/ENA primary metagenome ERZ779880 (study PRJEB29588, sample SAMEA2145815) | human gut metagenome | biome: human gut; feature: human-associated habitat; material: faeces | place: Denmark | collected 2008/2010 ... | reverse complement strand
GACATATCGATTAGCTTCCGGGGTGGGCTTTTCTGCTTGCTTTTCACACCCTACGCCCATGCCGTGGGTTTTTCCGCCTACTTTTCTGCTCCCACGCCCAAATCAATAGATTCATAAAAAGGAATTATGAATTTTCTGTGATAAAATCATGTATTCCATTTACGCAGCAACTTATATATGCTACATTAAGAACAACTCATTTATCGAGTTTTTAGCGCATAGTTTTTCATACAGAAAATCTGTTTTACAACTCAGAACAACTCAGATTTTACTTACCCACGTAGTTTACATTTTAGCGTGTTGCCTAACGGCTTCATGTGTTTTCGCATTATGATGGTCTGTACTATTACAGTCGTTGCAATGTCAATTATTGAAAGAGGTGTATATCATTTTTATACAGAATATTCTTGAACAGCAAAAACAATTAAATAAAAGCATCGAAAACTATAAAAAGCTTATCAATAAATTCCCCTCTGGAAAACTACAATGTTTCAAGAACGGAAAGCATATCAAATCATACAAAGTGAATGGCAATCTGAAAAAATACATTCCCACCAAAGAATCTGCCACTATTGAGAAATTAGCTTTGAAGAAATATTATGAAAGCTGTCTGGATGATTGCATCAAAGAAAAAGAGCTTCTTGATCGATTCATTCAAGATATTCAGGCTTTGCCGAATACATCTCAGAAGCTTCTGGCGACAGATTCAAATTATCACACATTTTTAGCTAAGGCACTGATTCCTGATGCATGGGCAGGCGTCTCCTATGAGCAAAATCCTTATAAGCGCGAAGATCTTATTCACAACACGTTTTCCGGAATGAAAGTACGCTCAAAGTCGGAGGAAATCATAGCAAATATTTTGTTCACAAACCATATTCCGTTTCGATATGAAGCGCCACTCACACTAAACGGATCAACCATGTATCCTGATTTTACAATCAAAAATCCAAAAAATAATTCCTATACTTATTGGGAGCATTTGGGGTTGATGGATAAAAAGGAATACAAAGATCATGCCATGGAGAAAATCAGTACATATTGTGACCACAATATCATTCCGGATGTTAATCTCATTCTAACTTACGAGACACAAAAGCATCCGTTAGATTCCAGTTGGGTGCAACAATTGGTGATGCGGAATTTCATGTAGAGTAGAGCTTGATTAAAATCCAGCTTGCCTTTTTGTTATAAATAAGTTCACCCCGGAAACCTTTTTCAAGTTTCCTGGGTGGGTGTCCCGCTTTTTCTCTTTCCACGCCCACAGCGTGGGCTTTTCCGTTTTCTGTCCCGCCCCCACGCTCAGAACATAAGAGACCCATATTCTTCACAAACCATTTTTATAAAATCAAAAAACATAGCGACTTTTATGAACACTCTCCATATATTTCAGTCATCTCCTTTAGTTTTAAAAAGAAAATGACTGAACCTTTATCTATTATGAAAAAACGCCCCGGATATCTCCAGAGCGTTTAAATTCATTTTTACTTAACCGTTATTTCCTTACCTGCTAAAGCTGCATACTCAGCAGCTGTTGCATCCCATGAAGCTGTATTATTGGTTGTATTATATACATAATAAATTGTTTTATCTCCCTGCGTATACTCTACTCCTCGTACAGTGTATTCTTCATGCTTGTTTGTTACACCTTCTGCAGATTTCCCAAGTTTAATTTTTACATTTGTAGAAGGTACATCTGCTGTATTATTAATTTGATCCTGAAATGCCTTCAATGTTGTTGCATCCATAGCTGACAAATCAGTTCCTTTTGCATAAGCACTTGAACACTCTGTCTGCGCAGCTGTCAATACCGTCTTTCCATTCAATACAATCTGCTGTCCCTTTGCTCTGTCAATATAACCAAGCAATGCTGGTACGAGGATTGCTGCCAAAATTGCGAGAATTACGATAACAACAATCAGCTCTACCAAAGTAAAACCTTTGTTTTCTTTCATCTTTTTCATAATCATTTCCTCCTTAGTCTTTTTGTTTTTTGATATGAAAAATCTTTATAAAGTATAGCAAAATTTGCTATCAGTATCAACTTTTTCCCTTTTTTTCGAGGGATTTTCTCATGGTAATTTTTACCATTTATGCCACATCTAGTTGCTCAACAGCCTTTTACAAATACTGATCGAGCTCTGCGACATCGTTTGAATATTTGTAAGCCATCTGGCGGTTAATCATACCGTTCTGAACCAAACGGGACAAATCACCATTTAATGTATGCATACCTACGGATGAACCGGACTGCATCAGAGAACCGAGCTGATGACATTTATTCTCACGGATCTGGTTGCAAACTGCATCCGTACCAACTAAGATTTCTGTCGCTACAACTCGTCCATTTCCACGTGCATTCGGAATCAGGCACTGTGTGATTACACCATTTAACACGCTGGCAAGCTGTGTCCGTACCTGATTCTGCATGCCTGCTGGACAGGCGTCAATGATTCGATCAATCGTCTGTGCCGCACCAGTCGTATGCAGGGTGGACATAACCAGATGTCCGGTCTCTGCCGCAGTCAGTGCTGCTGAGATTGTCTCGTAATCACGCATCTCTCCTACCAGAATAATATCCGGGTCTTCACGAAGTGCACTTCGAAGTGCCGATGCAAAGTTTGTGACATCTCTTCCAACCTCTCTCTGGTGAATAAGTGCCATCTTTCTGTCGTATACATACTCGACCGGATCTTCAATCGTAATAATATGTTCCGGACGATTCTCGTTGATATAATCAATCATGGAAGCAAGTGTGGTTGATTTACCAGAACCGGTTGGTCCTGTCACAAGAATCATACCACGCGGCTTATCTGCCAGCTCCCGAAGCACGCTTGGAAGTCCAAGCATCTCCATCGACGGAATCGAGGAATTAAGCAGTCGGATTGTTGCCGCCATCTTGCCATCCTGCTTAAATACATTCACACGCTGACGGTTGCCATCCGGGGTACGAATTGCAAAATCCGCATCTATGCCTCGCTCAAGATTCTCCCGCTGTTCATCGGTCAAAAGCTCTGCGAGCATCGCGATGATTTCTCCGTCGCTTGGATTGGTCGGTGCATTCTGCAAGCGACCATTGATTCGATACATAAGTGGCATACCAACTGTGATATGAATATCCGAGCATCCCATCGAACGTGCTTCCATAATCATCTGATCTATCATCATATATATCGACCTCCTCTCGTATTTTTTTATCTTTTTATTATGATTTTTTTATCATATTTCTTACTTGTTTTTTCTTCTACTTGCTGTCAGCTTCCGGCATGGGTTTTCCAGCTTGCTTCTCTCTTTCTACACTCACATCACGATTTTTCCAGCTTGCTTTCCTTGCCCTAATCATAATAAGACACGCGCAACAGTTCATCTACAGTCGTCGTACCATTTTCCACGAGTTCGAGTGCACTCTTCTTCAAGGTGCTCATGCCCTGCTCCTGTACAGCATAATCTTTGATTTCCTCGACTGAAGCGCCCTTCGTGATCATTTCACGCACCTTCTTATCGATCATCAAGATTTCATGGATAGAAATACGTCCCTTGTAGCCCGTGTTGTTGCACTGTCTGCAGCCTTTGGCATGCATGATCTGAGGGAAATGTACGCCTGCGATTGCTTCCTCCTGCTCGGTCATCGGTCCCCATTCACCACAGAACGGGCAGACTTTACGCACGAGTCGCTGTGCCACGATACCAACTAAAGAGCTGGCGATCATATACGGTTCCACTCCCATATCTGCCAGTCGGACAACCGAGGAAGCCGCATCGTTCGTATGCAGCGTCGAAAGTACCAGATGTCCGGTGATTGCGGCACGGACAGAAATGGATGCCGTCTCTGCATCTCGCGTCTCACCGACCATGATGATATCCGGGTCCTGACGAAGCAAGGCACGAAGTCCTACCTCGAAGGTCAGTCCTGCGGTATTATTTACCTGCATCTGATTGAGCTTTGGCACATTTTTCTCGACCGGATCTTCGATCGTCGAGATATTTACACTACGTTTTGCAAGTTCTTCCAGAATCATATACAGTGTCGTTGATTTACCGGAACCCGTCGGTCCGGTCAGATAAATGATTCCGTTTGGTGACTGCAGCATCCGCATTACGAGTTTATAGTTCCGGTCAGTCATACCGAACGTTCCCATATGGTCGATCGAACCTGCCGATGCAAGAAGTCTCAAAACCGCTTTCTCGCCAAATACGGTTGGAATGACAGATACACGAACATTCAGGTTCACACCTTCAATGTTGATACGGAAATGTCCATCCTGCGGGATTCTTCGCTCTGCGATATCAAGATCACCAAGGATTTTGATACGTGCCAGCAGGGAATTGTGAATGTTCTTCTGCAGCGTCATGAAGTCGCAGATAACACCATCCATACGCATTCGCACGCTTGTATGGTTCTCAAATGGCTCGATATGGATATCAGATGCATTTGAGTTATAAGCACGGACAAGCAGGCTGTTAAACAGGTTGATGATTGGCGTATCATCGTCGCCCTCTTCTACGCTGATCTCCATAACCTCACTCGTCTGTGTTGTATTCGCCGATGCTTTCTGTGCTGCCTGTCTTGCAGATACCTCTGAATAATAATACTGAATGGAATTTTCGAGCGGTGCCTTCTCACACAGAGAAATATGAACTTCCCGTCCGACAATCTGGCGGATATCCTCAATTCCATAGAAGTTCAGCGGATCGTCCACAAGGAGATAATACATCGTATCCTCTACCTTGTATCCCATCATGTTATATTTCTCGGCAAGAACACGCGGAATCATCTCCACCGCTTTCACATCCACAGACAGATCCGAAATATTGACAACCTCATAATTCAGACGCTTTCCAAGCGCCTCTAACATCTGTTTCTCTGTGATAAAGCCAAGTGCAATCAATGCGGCACCAAGACGGACACCTTTGTTTTCCTTCTGGTAGGCAACCGCCTGATTGATCTGATCTTCGTTGATGTATCCAAGTTCCTGCAATACATCACCGATTCGGATATTTTTATTACTGCGCATTTCCATCGTCCGGCACCTCCTCGTACATATAGATCTCAAGCGTCAATGTCAAAACACGCTCAGTCTTGATATCGTACTCACCTTCTTCGGTCAGGTTCGTGATACTCCGCTCCTCAGACCATGAATAGTTGCACACACGGATTTTCTTATCGCTGTTTGAGAGATCTTCGATCAGCTGAAGCAGATCACTCTCTTTTCCGCCTAGACGAAGTGTCACCGTCGCATTATAAATACCTGTTGTTACCTCATCATCAAATGCCGGAAGCGCACTCGTTTCGCTGTCCGTCGACATACCGCCACTCTCCTCAGCCGCTTCGATTTCAGAGCGTTCCGCTTTCGCGCCCTGTGGTGCTTCAGTCGTATCCGTTTCCTCCTGTGCTGCGAGCATTGCCGCACGCTTCGAATATACATATGGCTCCAAAGCCGTTTCTTCCTGTGGCATCTGGATAGCCAGATCATAGGCTGACAAGTTATATCCTAACACAAGCTCAGTAAAATACTTATCAATCTCTGCACTTTCCATCATTGGGAAGAATGATTCTCGTACTCCCTGTATCTCATTTGAAAACCGCTCGTTATCTGCCTCCATCATCGGCACCTGCGTAAGCTTCAGCTCATTTTCTTCCTGTGTTTCCTTCTGTGTCGCAATCTCTTTGTTCGTATTCACGATACCCTTTACAACCGGGTAAATACCCCAGTAACCAATGCAGACTACGATCACGAATATAGAAAGCATGATCAGGAGGTTTTTGTCTTTTTGTGTCATTTCTAACTTCATAACGATTCCCTCCTTATTCTGCATCGCCGACATCCGGCAAATTTGTTTCTGTTGTCTCTGGCTGTGCATCTGTATCGGTATGTCTGCCTGCGGACTCCGCCAGTGTACAGGTCACATGGATATCCCACAGCTCATCGGATTCCACATAAGAATATCCGGTATAATCAACATTGCTGAATATATCCACGCCGCACAAATTGCGTATGAATTTGTTGATATTATCTACCGTATCGGCACGCGCTGTCATCGTCAGCACGCCCAGATCCGCATCGAAAGAATCAAAGGTCACGGTTACAAGCCCCTGCGCGCAATCATCGACCACACTCATCACCTCACAGTTACAGACCGGATACGTGTATAGATTCTGATTCACTCCTACAATCGCATTGTATTGATTGCTCAGATAGGATGTTTGCTCCAAAAGTACATCATACCGTGCAACCTCCATAATCGTTGCCGGAGACTCATTGTACTCCTTCAGCTTCTGCAATTCCTGTTTTTTTAGTGTGCGCACCGTAATACACACGGCAAGTCCCACAAGCATCACAGCAAGACTGATCAGAATTGCAAGAAATCCCTTTCCAACTCCGCCACCTTCTGTTTCCTTCTTTTTTCCGGCATGATAGCCGTCTAAGAAATTCTGCTTGCCGGCATTTCCCGTAACAAGACCGCTGATCGGGTGGAAATGTGCCTGTACATCCAGACCATTGGTTGCAACATGTGTATCTGCAAATACCTCCACACGCGCGTAAATATCAAGCTGGGAAATTGCATTCTGATATAATGGCAGATCCTGTGGATTCACACCCGCAAGTAAAACTGCCTCAATCGGATAATCCAGCTGGTTTGCCTGCATGAACTGACGGATCTGGCTGACGGAACGCGCGATATCCTGCGCATAGTCCTCTGTTCCCTGATCATGGAAGCAGCGGGCACTGTTAAAATAGTAAAATTCTCCATTTACCCAGAGGATCGTCGTAATCATCATACGGTCTGCGATCTGCAGGACGAATGTCTTGTACTGTTGTGCCGCTGTCAATGCAGTCAGACGGATCAGACTGCTCTCACCGGAATATACTGCCTTGAGTTTGACGCCGATCTCAGTAAAGATGTCCACATAATCTTTGATGAAATCGGTCGTGATGATCTCGGCATAGATTTTCTTCGTCGCCTTATTCTGCCCGATTGGAAAATATCCGCAGATATAATCCTCTCCCTGTTTGATATCTGTAAACTCGCGGTTGATAAACTCTTCCGTCTTCTTCGGATTGAGCAGAGGCATCTCAATATTCTTACCAATAAACTTGGTCGAATTGATGACTAAGATCACATCCTTCGTCGGCAGATTATGTGTCGTCCAGAAGTTCTGCATGAAGCTCACAAACGCATCCGCATCCATAATCATACCATTGATGATGCTGCCATCCGGCGCATCTTCCGTATAACAATCCGCGACAGAAATCTTTCGATTTCCGGGAGTACCGGTGATCACTTGTATCTGTTGGTTTGCCAGATAAATGACTGTACTCATATGTATGTTCTCCTTCCTGTAATAGGTTTGCTTTCTCTATTTAGTACGAATTTGCAATCGTCGCATACGAGCCATAAATCGGCTGGATTACGGAAATAATAACAAATCCAACGACTGCCGCCATCACGACGATCATCGCAGGCTCCAGATAAGAAACCAGCTTGTTCATCGCTACCTCGGAATCATATTCCATCTGGTTTGCAATTGATACAAGCATTGTATCGAGCGCACCCGTCTCTTCACCGACTGAAATGGACGAAGAAAGCTTCTTCGTAAATCCATCTACCCGGTCAATACTCTCACTTAAATTCATACCACCACGTACATCCGCGATGACCTGATCAAACTGCTTTTCAATGTAAGAATTGCCGATCGTATTTCGTGCGATCTGCAGACAGTTAATGATTGAAATACCTGCCGAATACAAGCTCGACAACGTACGAGCAAACCGTGCGGTATAAATGACACGGCGCAGCTTCCCGATCACCGGCAGCTTCAGTTCTAACTTGTCCTTTGCATACCGCACACCCGGTATCGCAAAAAGCACATGAAAGAAAATATACAACACAACGGCTGCCAAAATCAAGACATACCATTTATTTTTCACAAAATTACTGATGCCCAGCAGAATCGTCGTTGAGGTCGGAAGCGCATCCATCTGGGAAAATAAATCCTTAAACTGCGGAATAACATAGCCCATGATGATTGCAACTACTACCACGATCAACACACAGAGGATCTTCGGATAAGTCATTGAGCTTTTGACCTTCTGGTTCAGCCGATATTCCTTCTCATAATGCACAGACATCTGCAGCGCAATCTTGTCCATGCTTCCACTGCTCTCTGCACTCTTGATCATGTTGATAAAGAGCGGTGGAAATGCGTCGCCACTCGCAGACATTGCCTCAGAAAGTGGCACACCGGAACGCACCTGTTTTAACAGTCCGGTATAAACCTCCCGTTCCTTTGGCTTGATGGACTCATCCTCGGATATGATTCGCAGTGCCTTTACGAGCGTCACGCCCGCGCCAAGCAGCTCACCGATATTCTTCGCGAACTCAGAGACAACATCGGAACGCAGACGTTTGATGTTGACCTTATCCGCCTGTGCCTTCGCCTGTATCAAATATTTCTTTTCCTGTTTTAAGCGCTCATGCAGATCAAGCTCATCGGTTGCCTGCATCGTACCGGAAATCGCCTTTCCGTTTTCATCCTGCGCTCTGTATTTGTAAGTAACCATAGCGCCTCCTAATACGTAGCTGTCATCATACTTTTCACATAATCAATATACATCGAGATCATGGTATCGCCCAGATTCTGAGTCAGTGCAACAAGCACACCGAATGCAAGAAATGGACCGAATGCGAAATGTTCTTTCCTTCCCTTCTTCTTACTTGCCAGCAGATAGATCGCATACGCACCGCCGACAATGATTCCAACGAAGAATGCAGCAACTACACCTTTCCAGCCAAGCAGGAATCCGGCTGCAAACATCATCTTCACATCGCCACCGCCAAAGCCGTTAAATAACATCAGAATAAACATTGGCACGCTGATCGCGAACAGTCCAATCACACGCTCTATGATCGTTGGTCCCGGCAGCACCCAGATAGCAGGGATACCAAGCAACAGCAAAATCACATTCAACTGTGGCGGAATCTCCTGCGTGTCCGCATCGATCATCGTGATCACCATCAGATCACAGATCACAAGGAAGAACAGCAACGCGGATAGATGAATTCCGTACATTGCAACAGAAAATACTGCAAATGCACCACCGACCAGCTCGATAATAAGCGGACGTTTCGGCAATACAGAACCACAATATCTGCAGCGGTTCTGATAACGAATCCGGGAAAAGATCGGAATGACATCTTTCCATGTCTGCTCGTGGTCGCACTGCTTACAGTGGGAATGACGAATCGTCAGCTTCTCCTTCTTCGGAAGCCGTTCAATGACCAGATTCAGATAAGAAAACACAGTCACTCCCATCAAAAATACCAATATGTATATCATTGCATATAAAAAATAATTCATTTTCTACCCCTTTTACTCTGTTTTACAGTTGATCTGTGTGTCGGAATTCGCATCTAAATTATAACACTGAATATATTCCGTGTATGTAAAATCGCCATACCGTGAGCTATGCAGTGTCAGACTCATATAAATAATATTGTCTGCATAATCTCCCTTCGGCTGTGTAAACTTCAACTCCTTGATGGAATACCCCATATACGCTTTCTGGTCAAATACCCAGTCAGTACTCTTCACTTCGCCACTTGCAACCACCACCGGATAATAATGCACAACCAGATATCCTTCTTCATTCACGCCAATATAGACATGACTGCCCTGCGCATCGGTAAACTCGATCTTATTATACCCTGTCGTTTCATTCTGTCCACCGAGCGTCGCATCTGTCGACAGCTGCATGACATATGGTAATGTGACCTCGTTCGTTGTTCCATCCTCATTTTTTACCTCCGTTGTGATTGTCGCATCCCGCGCACCCTCGATCTCACCGCGGATCTTCGAAGCAATGATGGATGATACCTGCATACCATTTGCAGTGCCCTTCGCAGTATAATAGACACTCACCGTATTCGCGATCACCTTGCTCGCCGCAATCATAAAAAGCCCGATCAGCATAAAGGTCACGATCATTTCCACCAGCGTGAGTCCCTGATTCTTATTATGAAATTTTCGAAAAAGCTGCTTCAGTTTTTTCATTTCAATAACTGACTCCTCTTATTCTCCTGCTTCTTCACTTTTATGTATCACCCGGAACACCGTCAGATCGGCACGATCACTATAATAACGGTGCAGCTTTGCTTCTATAGCAAAGCTCGTTGCCTGTGGCATATTCTGTGAATCTGTCTTATTTGTGTCCACCGTCAGTGTGATGCCTGTATCTGCTAATGTCTCAAACACGGTATCCGTCCGATACATTTCCTCGTTCAGGATACGCTGTTCCTCCTGCATATCCTTGCTTTTCTTGACCAATTCTCCGGATACGCCAAGCAAATGTACCATACATTCTGCCAGAACCATAACAAGAATCACGAATCCAACGATCACTTCCACCATCGTCGAACCTGCATTATTCATTTGTCGCACAATTTTTCTTTTCTTCATGTTACTCACGCTCCAGAAAACTCCAGCTCCAATGCTCACTTTTCAGAATATCATTTTTCGATGGATTTACCGTATCATCTCCAGTATCCACACCAATTTCTGCGTCCTCATAATCCATACAGGACAAATTATACTTTGACAACATGGATGCTGTCTGGTCACCCTTCGTACAGGTTACTTTGACACAAAGGATAACATCGTTTTTCGATATCTGATAACTGCCATCGTTCTCCCAATAGATACAGACTGAAATATCATCCGCCATCGCTGCATATTTTGTCGTATCTCCGCCTGTTGCTGCGAGGGTAAAATACCGGTACGCCGCTTTCTCCCCATGATCAGTCGAACTCTCCGATTCATAATACGGCCAGTTGCCCTGACACACATTATATCGAAGATACTGCCACAGCAGATTTTTTCCATCCGTCACATCTTGCTTCTGCATATCAAAACTTGTATATGCCGGCGTCGTCAGTTCTTTCTCTATTTCAATACTGATCGTCTTCGAAAGCTCCCGGCATTGGTTCTGTGTCACCCGGCGCACCGAAGACGAAAACAGTGCATAGCTTACAAGCAGCAAAGATAAGCAGAACACAACGACAACCATACTGACAACAATCGCCACGATCATTGCAGAACCGCGATTTTCTTCTTTATGAAATTGTCTGAGCTTTCTTTTTCTCTGCATGTACCTGTAATTTATCTTTCTACTATTTTGATATTCCGGTAATTGTCAGCGTCTGTGGCTGTGTCCACTCGGCAAGTCCATCTTCCGAAATTGCCGCAAATCGGATCTGCACATCTTTCACATCCTCGGTAAACCATGTGTCCTTCTCCAGTATAAAGCTTGCGCTTGTCTGGTCTGCGGTATAATAAACGGACTGTACTAATGTACCCTCTGCATCAAATCCCAGCACCTGTACGAGCATCGGTTGCTCAATTGCCACTGTATAATTCACAACTTCTTTCTGTGTCGTACCACTTCCAACTGTCACCGTTGTTCCTGCAAGCTTCGGAAGCTCTGTCTTTGCAGCTTCCTTTTTCACAGTTCCAGTCCAGATCACCATATCCATCTCCTCGGCTTCCGTGATTGCGCTGGCATCTGTTGTCGTTGCATCATCAACCGGAATCAGTTTCCACATTGCGACATCCGAGCTTTCAAAGGCATCCAGATGTGCTTCGCCGACAACTGCCTGTACTGCAACGAACGTCGTTGTATCTGGAAGTAACACAGAAATCTGATTTTCCTCTGCAACCACCTTTGCGCAGATTGCAGTCGTTGTATCCTCCAGCCGTACATTTACGGCATAGCTTACGCTTATTGGTTTTTCTTCCGTCAGAATACCTGCAAACTCGGTGTATGGATTTGCTTCACACAGGCTTTCTCTGCGGATCTTTGCGTTGCTTCCTGCATAGTATACATAATATTTATCGGTCTTTGGCTGTACATACAGCACGCCATATGCCCCGCTTGCATCCTTGATCTGCACCTCGTAATAATCGGTGCCATCCTGTACCTCGAACCGATATGCCCGTGACTCATACGTTCCAACCAGATCTTCATCCTGTACTGGTGCTGTCAATGTCCATTTTGTTCCATCGTAATACTGCAGGACACGCACATCGTCTGCCAAACGCTTGACATCCGGTGTTTCAAGCTTCTGGACAGTCTGTATTTCCTCGGTTGTTGCTTCTGTCGTAGAATCCTGTGTATCCGCATCCGTCACAGTATTCTCTGTCTCATCTGGCTGTCCCATCGTTCCAGCCGTTGTCTCTGCTTCCTTTTTACCTTCTGAAGCATCCATAACGACCTGTTTCTCTTCTGCTCCATTCGATGCAAGCTGTGTAGTCTTCGAATACTTTGTTCCATTTACTGTACAATCTGCATATTGAATATTGCTCTCGATATCAGCATCTGCATATCCAACCATCGCATCTACACTTGTCCCCCCCGTCACGGCTCCATCACTTGTACAGCTATTAAACTTCACGCCCCTGTAGCGCAGGTATCCAATCATACCACCCGTGTACCATGTTCCGGTAACCGTACCGTAATTGTTGCACTTTGTAAATGTCATCGCATCACTGGTCTGATTCTCCATCTGTCCAACAATGCCACCAACCGCGATATTTCCGGTCGCAGTCGTCTTAATTTCTGCATAATTCGTAAGGTACTCCAGATTCTCGCCAGACATCGAATGTCCGATAATGCCACCCACAGCCGTATTTTCCCCAGCTACTTTCGCTGTCACATGCCATGTGCCTGCTGTGATAATCTGCTCTGTCGCTGTACCCTTTACAACAGCATCTTTCTGGTTACATCCGACAATACCACCGGTATAGCCAAGATAGTTGTCAATCGTTGTATTTCCTTCTGCCTTTTGCGAATTATCTGTCAAAGAAACCGTTCCATAATTTGTACCAACGATACCGCCGGCATTCGCTCTTGCAGTTTCATATGCAGTTCCATCTACCATGCCGCCATGCACAACGGTATCTGCACTTCCAATCGTGTTTGCCTTGACCGTTGAATTATATCCATTGGCACCAACGATACCGCCAACATTTGCTGTCACGCCATCTCCCGCACCAGATACGCTTCCTGTAAATGTACATTCCATCACCTGTGCCGCATCTGTATCCTCTGCTTTTTCCGTCGCGATACCACTCACACCAACGATACCGCCGTAGCTTGCAATAGATGTACCACGGTTACCTACGATCGTTGCGCTTACATTACACTGATTGACTGTACCCTTGTTCTCACCGACAATACCACCTGCAACTTCTTTCGCTGTGATGGTTCCATAATTATTGCTTGTCAGAATCTTATTATTCGACTTGCGGCTCGCGCTGATCATACCACCTGCGTATCCAGTCTTTGCCGTTACAGCAGCCCGGTTCTTCGCATTCTCGATACGTAAAAATGTGTTTGCATCATCGTATCCAACAAGTCCGCCAACATAAGTATCTGATGTCACACTTCCACCGCCAACAGTACCTGTCACATACATCTGTACTTCACTCGTCTGGACATTGGCATTGCATACCTTGTCAACTACCGTCTCTTCGGATGGCTGATTTAAGGTCAGCTTTCTTACATTCTCCGCTGTCGTTCTCGCATAGGTCGTATCCGTACTGTTTACAAGCATCGTGTAACCGATGTAACCTCCAGTAAATGCGCTGCCTGTGATCGTGCCTCTGAAGTCTGACATGTCCGCAGAGGTCTGGATGCGGGCGTACTGAATATCTTCGGTTTTTGTAACCAATTTTGTTGTATAAAATATTAGCTTTGCATTATTTAAAATGTAATTATATACAGACTCATCCTCCGAATAAAACATCATCTGATAGTTTTCAGAGCTGCTTTTTTTGGCTATTCGTGTAACCGTTTTAGGACTTAATTTCCAATAATTATTTGCCTTTCCATCTTCTCCTATCTCTTCTACATATTCTTTATTCATTGAATTTGCATTCCATTGATCAAAGTGAATTGAAAGTTCATTTTCAACAGGAATCTTAACATACCAATCAAACGCATCATATTCACTATTGTTTAAAAATTGAACATTCGTTATCTGGTATACCGTTAAAAGTTGTCCAACCCATATTGTTGTTTTCCCGCCTGTTAATTTTAATTGGTATTCACCCTCTCCTGTACCAATTACTTCGTGTATATTTTTTTCTGTAATGTTATTGTTTCCTGGTTTAAGTACAGTTTTGTTTCCATCTCCTCCCGTATAATAGAATTCTATATCCGTAATATCAAAGGAATATGCTTCCTGATAGCTCTTAAATGTCAACACAAAACTTCTGCTTCGACTTTTATTATTGGCAGCTATCTTTAAATCATCTGGCCGTAATACATATATAATCTCTGATTTCTCCGAATCCTCAACTTCCTCCACGGGCAACTGCCATCCCCACAACTGTTTATCTATTAAAACATTTTGTTTCACATGTATTTTTACATACCAATCGGAGATTTCCTTATCACTGTCATTTACAGCTTGAATATTATATTTCACGGTCGGTGAATCTGCACTTCCCAATATTGTCTCTACACTCAAATCCAAGTAACAAAGTTTCGTTGTATTACCCGCGGAAGAATCCGTTGCCGTATCGGTAGATCCACTCTGTCCAGGCTCCGTAATCATGTTCTGATTATACCCATTCGTATTGATGATGTTCGCGCCAATCACACCACCGACAAAATATTTGCCGCTGATGTTCTGTGTGCTTACATATAATTGTTTCGCACTTCCGTCTGCCTTCTGCAACATCAAAATGGACGCATTGCATCCGGCAAGTCCACCGACATAACTTCCGTTTTTCTCATCTCCGTTTATGCTTCCAGCCGTCACAGCGTAGTTAGTAACTTCCGCGCTACTGTCATTATAACCAACGATACCACCAACATAGTTTTTACCGACGATGCGTACATTATTATCTTTTCTTGCTTCCGCTTTGATCACACCATGATTGTAACCGCTGATACCTCCGACATAATCGGCTGCATGAGAAACCGGATATTCCCCCTCAACAGTCGCTGCACCCGATGTATCAAGATTTTCAAGCAGAGACCCTGTATTATAACCGCTGATACCTCCCGCATACATACCGGTTGCATAGACAACGCCTGTATTCTGCCAGTTTGAAACGGTATTTTTCGAATTCACGGTATCGGATACTACAATTGGACTTGCACCCTTTTCAACCAATACCAAAGTATCTCCGCTACTATTTCCTGTCTCTTCCTTTGTTTTTGTCAGATCAATATCTGCATTCGCGCCAATCACACCACCAACATAGGAACAGCCAATGACATAGTTGTCATTTCTGCCAGCCGCATTCGTATCGTACGCACCGGAAAGCTCCGCAGAACCAGTTGCATAGCCGACGATACCGCCGACATAATCATGTCCAAATACATAGCTGTGCTTGCCATTATCCAATTCTGCACGCACACCCTGAAGCGTACTAAAATAACTGTAACCGATAATACCGCCTACATAGGTTCCAGCTACCTTGTCCGCATAAGTTGCAAATGCCGTTCCATCCTGATTTCCAAGGAATGCCTGTAAATCTTTTCTCGAATAAAACGGTGTACTGTTGCTGTTTTTGATTGTAATATTTGCAAGGGCTGATGTATCATCTGTATGATTTGCCGCATACTCGTTTACACAGCTTCCTGCTATACCACCAACGAATTTACTGTCCTTTTTATCTTCGCCATCCTTCACGACTGCATATACAGCTCCTGTATTCTCACAGTCTTCCAATGTGATGGCAGTTGACCGATTCTTCTCTGTCCGAAGCTCGCCGACAACACCTCCCACATGTGAAAGTCCGGTTACCTTTGCAGCATTGGAAAGCTCCTTCCATGTGACTGCAGACACAACCGAATCCGAATCCGCAATCAGTGTTCCGGTAATACCACCGACATAAGACTTTCCTTTTACAAAACTGGCTGTTTCTGCGTCTACATCATCATTTACGACTTCGAGATTTTCTAAGATTCCCGCCGTCTCTCCAGTCAAATCCTTACCATACACCGTGATTCCGGCAAAAGAGCCAACATAATCGCCCGGAGACGTTATCTGTACTTCATCCAGTTTCAGATTCCCAATAGTTCCATAATTCGTGGCAAATAAACCAACCGGCTTTTTCTCATCATCCGCTTTACCAGTATCCATGTCTGTATACAACCTACACAGGGCATTTCCTGCCTGTGATATAGTAAGTCCCTTGATCGTATACGACTCACCATCTGTATTCTTACCATCCAGAGAATCTTCCGCACGAAGCTGCTTCATCGAGATAAAGGATTCTGCCAGACTTTCTGTCTCATCATTTAAATTGATATTGATATCATTTCCATTTGTATTATAAAACGCCCCTGACGCCACAAATTTCGTCCAATCGATATCTTCCGCCAACTGGAAGTGACAGGCTAACGTTTTCTTTGTATCCTGCTCATAATGCGCACTGCTCAAGCGCAGTTCATCCACAGACTTCTCAGTATTCGCTGTAATGTCTGTCACGTAACGCATATTATAAAGATGTCTTGCATTTGCAATCGAATAATTGTAATTTACAACCTTCTTTGCAGCATCCGTGTTGTTATTTTCCTCGGCAAAATAAACATACGACTGGTTGCTCTGCCGTTCCGTTGTTGTATCATATGCAGCACCATACCCCTTGATGGAGCATTTAATCTTATTTGCATCCAGCCCAAACCGATGGAATGTATAGGTTGACTTGAATTTAAAGTTTGCATTGGCAACCTTACTTGCTTTCGATGTGTCCCGTAAAATTGACAAATTCATCTCATAGCTGGCAGATGTCGCCTGAAAATCCGCTGCATCCAATACGACACGGATCGTTCCATCCGTATCGCTCCATGCAAGGACTGGGAACTCCCCAAGCTCCTGCGCACTCCAAGTTCCAGTCTCATCTTTCACATACCGTGTGATTGCACAATTCTGTGCCTGCCGGTTTGCATAATTCTTGATCTTTGCTCCGTTTAATGTGAACTTCATAACCGGAACACCATCTGCCATATTCTCACTGGTACAGAAATCAGAATCTACATCATAGACGGTAATGTCATAATTCATCTTCTGTGCGGCATTTGCCGGCTTGCTGACCTTGAACGACAGATTTAACGTATCTTCATTATTTAATTTCACTTCATCAATGGACGGCTTTTCCTTTGTACCCTTCAGCGCCGTCGACAATGTATCCACACCATAGTACCCGATCATACGGTCTTTCCGGTAAGAATCATACCGGGTGGCAATGTTAACCGAACCCCGAAGGGAATCATTGTCATTATCATACTCGAAAATTTCTACCTCATCTCCATTTGACTTGGCAGAATAAAGGACAGAAAATACCTGTCCATCCTCTAAGGAAAACTCGACGCAGATCGCGTCATTTAAGATAGACGTATCATACAGATACCCCTGTAAAAGCTGATATACGATTGGTGCCGTCGGGCTTGTCGTATCTTTTCCTGCCGCATACAGACTATAATCGCCCTTATTTGCACGCACAGAAACAAGCGTACCCTTATTTACCGTTACCCAAACGGAATCATCACTGTACGCCTGGCCTTCTTCGTAATATATCGAATCCAGCTTCACCTCGGCTGGACTAAAATTTTTCGTCTGCTTTGCAAAATCTTCTAAGGTTCCATTTGCATTATATTCCGACAACTGATTCTGCGCTGCCAAAAACATGGTCTCTGCATATTCATTCGCCTGGTTAAAGTCTGACCAGTCCTGCCATGCCATAAGTCCCATGACTGATATTGTGAGCAATATCGACAGCAACATCATCGTCACGATCATCTCAACAAGCGTGAAACCCCGATTGGATCTGCATCGTCTCTTTTGTGTCGATCTCATATTTATCACCTACTGTATAACACTATTCGCTTTATTATACAAATATATCGGAAAAAAGGCAAACTTTATCCAGTGATTTTTTTTGCATATTTTTGCCATTTCAGTGAAATTTGTGTGATATCTTACATAAATAGCTCCAGTATATACACAATCGCACACGAAACAAGCGACACCACAAACATGCTTGTCCTGCGCCATGCAAGGATCAGCGCCACGACGAATCCGATGCCTGCTGCCACCATACTGTTGCTCGCCGTGAGGATCGCCGGGAATGTCATAACCGCGAGCGTCACATATGGCACATAGAACAGAAACGACCGCACCGTCTTGTTCTTGATCTCTTTCTTGATCAATGTGAGTGGCAGAACACGGATCAGATACGTGACTGCTGCCATCACAAGAATGTACAGATAAATATTATGCTTCATGGTTCGCCTCCTCTTCTTCCTTCTCCTCATCCGGAAGCGGGAACAGCACGGCTGCCACCCCGGAGATCACAACGGTCAGAATAATCACCTTCATACCGGAAGAAATATTCTTGATCACCGGTATCTTCGTGAAAAGGAAGCTCGCCGCCATCGCGATGATCACAAGTCCGCGGATCACCTTATTGTCTCTGGCAGGCGGGATAATGATTGCCAAGAACATACCATATAATGCAACGGAAAGCGCACTAACCACGCCGCCCGGCAATACGTTACCGAGCACCACACCGAGGCAGGTGCCGATCGTCCATGCCGGAATCGCAATCGACATCGCACCATACATATAGCACGGATTTAATTTACCTTTTCTTGCAACTGAGATGCCGAAGATCTCATCGGTCACACCAAATCCAATAAAAAAGCGGTGTATGATTGAAAACTTCGGATCAAGCTTCTGTGTCAGTGCACACGACATCAGCATATATCTTAGGTTTATGACGAGCTGCATCAGTGCAAGCTCTGCATACCCTACGCCACCGGCAATCGCTGTGATCGCTGCAAATTCTCCTGCCGATGTCGTATTTGTCAGGCTCATAATTGTCGCCGGAAGTGCATACACCCCCGCATTTCGCGCCGCAATCCCAAGTGTAAATGCGACCGCAAGGTATCCAAGTGCGATTGGAATTGCATCCCGCATTCCATCGCAGTAATTCTTTCGATTTATATTTTCTGCTCCACTCATTTTATCTCATCCATCACTTCTTCTAAAGTTCCGTGGTCTGTCCGCACGCGGATATGGCAGGCACGCGCATAGACGGGTCCCCGCTCTTTCATCATCGCCTGGATCTTCGTATACGGATCGTCACACTGTAACAGCGGACGGTTCGTACAATGCTTCACCCGCGCATAGGTCGTATCCGCATCTGCCATCAGGTAATATACCGTTCCGACCTCTTTCAGCAGATCGCTGTTCTCCTTGCGAAGCGGCAGTCCACCGCCTGTCGCAATCACGCAATGTGTCTTCTCCCGAAGTTCTTTAATGACATTTGTCTCCAATGTCCGGAAATAAGCCTCTCCCTTCTTCTCGAAGATGTCCGGAATCGTCATCCCCTCCTGTGCCTCGATATAAAGGTCGGTATCAATAAACTCATATCCAAGCTTCCCTGCAAGTGCCTTTCCAACGGTTGTCTTCCCGGCACCCATATAACCGATCAGGACAATGTTATCGCCACGTTTCTTCCCATAAATCGCATCCTGCAGCGCCAGATATACTTTATCGGTCAGCGTCTCAGACACGGTCAGATTATTCCACAGTTCATATGCAAGGATTCCCTGATAGAGTAACATCTTCAAACCATTTACTGCGGGCACACCAAGCTTCTCCATCTCCTTTAAGAATGGCGTCTGTGCCGGATTGTAGATCAGATCCACACCAGCCTTCGCCATCGCATAGAACACATCACCGAAATCAAACGGCATCCCATCACCCTCATGCAGTCCGACTGAGGTACACTGGATCATCAGGTATTTTCCATCCGGAATACTCTTATAATCCTCGGAAGCGACCGCCTGTACGACCGCCTTCCCTGCAAATGCATTCATATCGTCCGCGATTGCCTGTGCATGTGCATATGTCCGGTTTACGATATACACCTGCTTTGCGCCATAGCTGACACACATATACGCGACCGCACGTGCGGCACCACCTGCGCCAAGCATGATAACTGTCTCATCCTTTAATGCAATTCCTTCTGTCTCTAACGCTTTCGCCAGTCCCGGCATATCCGTGTTGTAACCCTTATAGCCGCCCTCCACACGGACAAGTGTATTAACCGCGCCGATCGTCTTCGCGGCGATATCCACATCCACGAGACTCTCCATCACGTGCTGCTTGTGCGGCACGGTAATATTCAGTCCAAGCACGCCCTCGTCATACGCCAGCTTCACACAACGGGACAAATCCTCGTCCTCCACGCAGAATGGCACATACCGCTCTGACAGCCCCAGTGCATCGCTGAGCGTGTCATGGATGACCGGTGACAATGTATGTTTGATCGGATTTCCGAAGATTCCAAGCAGATGCTCTGCAGCGACATCCTCGTAACCCTGTATCGCATATTTCATGATTTCCATCGCCATTTTCCCCTGTTTCGTCTATAATTGTCTATAATCAGACATTTTCCTCAAATATAATACCATAAAAGTGAAAACCTGCAACCATTTAGATACATTTCTGATACATTTGTATCCTATAATATAAACAGTTCTTACACGCAGGCCCGACAATCAACAGGGATGCTGCACGAAAAACTACGAGGGGGAATTTCATATGAGACGCAAAACCATATTCTATAAAATGGTGATCGGTGCACTCCTGCTTTCCATCTTATCCGGATGTGGAAAGAAAGCGGGCGTCGATTATATTCAGGAGAACGATTCCAGACAGGATGCCGTTTCCGCATCCGACTTACATCTGAACTATTCCGTATCAAACGGACGCACGACCGTCAATGTCGACGCCGATGTGAACACCAGTCTGTCCACGCAGTCTGCTCCGGTTGCGACTGCCGTCCGGTGCGACTATACAAATGAAGATATCACACGCATTGCGGCTGCAATCTTCGATGAGGGAAGCTATAAATTATTCCTTCCATACAGCCGTCAGTCAAAGGAAAATATCACTGCTGCCTGCGATGCATTTGCAGAGACTTTTGCTACCTACGCAGATAAATCCGAGATTCCGTATAATCTGTTGGCAGAATGCTCCTATGCACAAAATGCAAAAGACGGCGGCGTCTTTGATCCTATCGAGACAAATGGAACGATTCAATACTATCCAACCATCAAGCCAAGTGCAGACAGCGAGGAATTTTGCAACTTCTGTAATATCCGTGGCACGATAGACGGAAAGGACTGTCAGCTTTCCTTCGTCCAGACGCGCAAGCACTGCATGCTTGTGTTGCACAAAGATTATAACGAAGAGCTTACCTATGGCTTGTTTAACCAATTATCCCCGATCCGTCCGGATATGCTCGAAACGCTTGCCGGCAGCGACAACATCTGCTCGTATTCCACGGAAGGTGCCTCAACGCTTGTCACCGATACGCTCTCCAGAATGGGAATCGATGATTATGTAGTTACCGACGTATTTCCGACGCAGACCATCCGGACCGTCTACGACATCAGCAGCACATATCAGGTAACCGCAAACTACGACAAGGAACCAGTCATCTCTTATGATTCCTATCTGGTCTACGGTGGACGCAGCTTAGATGCGCTTACCCCTGTCTACACCACTGCGAACTTCCAGACAGAGCTGACCGATTATGAAAGCATGGATCAGGACGAAAACGGAACTATCACCAATTACGAGGATTATACCTTCTATGGTTATGAATTCATCACCGCCAATGTCGGAAATGACGGTTTGAATTATCTGATTGTCTCCAATCCTATGAAGATCGAAACCATCGACGTCGATATGGCAAACACACTGGATTTCTCCCAGGTTGATGCAATTGCACAGGACTACATCAACAAACACACCTTCGATGAGACGGTGTATGACATAACCGATATCCGGTATGGACTGATCCGGGTATCCAACGAAGAGGATGATTCCTACCAGTTGCTCCCGGCATGGTATTATCTTGCAGAAGGAAGCGAGGAAAGCAAACCCTATTATTTCCCATCTGCCTACGTCATTATCAACGCCATCGACGGAAGCATCTACAATAACGAACTTGGCTACATCTATCAACATAGAAACAAATCAGATTAACAGGAGGACGATCTTATGAAGAAACGAATTGCAGGCATTCTCATATCCATCCTTGCATTATCCGCCCTGTCCGGGTGTGGAAAAGAGAAAGATATCTCATACGTGGATGAACCGGCAACGACAAGCGATGCTGCCACCGCTTCGGTTCTGCACCGGAATTATGAGGTCACAGACGGACTCCTGACATTTACGGTGGATGCCGATGTCGATACCTGTTTATCGGCACAAAGCTCACCTGTGGTAAAGGTCTCCCGAAACGACTACACCAAGGAGGATATGAAGCGGATTGCAGATGCCATCTTCGATGCTGGAAGCTACGCATTATTCCTGCCCTATGTCCTGCGCCCGGACGAGGAAGTCAAAAGTGCGTGCGCCGATATACAGGAAGAAATCGCACAGTACAGTGACAGCGCAGACATTCCATACTCTTTGCTACAGGAATACTATATCGCCCAGCAATGTATGGAGAATGACAACGTGGTCACCCCGATTCATACGGATGGTTCCCTGAAATGGTATCGTTTCACCTCCACCGAGAATGCGGATATTTATACAAATTTCTGCGTCATCAAAGGGACGGTCAGCCAGAAGCCTTACTATCTGTCGTTTATACAGACGGATGCGTACTGTACGATGCTGCTCCACACGATCTACGAACCATATATCCAGTATCCGCAATACTACGACACCTATGCAAACCCTCTTTATGAGAATGAATCGTACTCCGACGAATGTCAGTATTCTAAGGAAGAATCAAAAGCAATGGTGCTTGATACGCTTCGGACTATGGGAATCTCCGATTACACGATCACAGATGTACAGAAGGCTCAGACCATAAAGCCCGATTACGAGATAACGAAAGATGGGGAAATCATAGCCAGCGATTCTTCAAACGATGGATATTCCTATGATTCCTATCTGCTCTATGGCGGCAGAAATGTGGACGGTATCGCTCCTGTTCATACGGATTTCAATTTCTCCCGCGAACTAGTCTCCGGGACAATCGGTGAAAACAGCAGCTCCAACGATTCTTACACGAATGCCAGATATGGATACGAAGCCATCTTCGCGAATGTCGGAAATGATGGTATCAACTATCTGGTTATCCAGAATCCGATGAAAGTAGAGGAAGTCTTAGAGACAAATGCACAACTGCTCTCTTTTGATCAGATTGACGCAATCGCCAAAGATTACATCTCGAAGTTCGATGGGACGACTTTACCATTTTCTGCGGATAACACCTACAAAATCAAGGAGATTCAATATGGATTAATCCGGTTATTTGACGAAGAATCTGATTCCTATATGTATATTCCTGCGTGGTATTACATGATCGATGGGGAATCTCTTTCTTCCCCATTTTGTACATTTTCCCCATACGTCATAATCAGTGCCATCGACGGAAGCATCTATCATGATTATAACGGAAACATCAACTAAAGCGAAAGGAGAACGCATATGAAGAAACTATCCTGGATTTTAATTATTACACTTCTTGCATCCTGTCTCTCTGCCTGCGGCAGGAAAGAGACTGTCATCTATCAGGGAGATACTGCATCTACGTCTGATGCCACAGATGACCCTATCCGAAATCTTGACTACACCGTTCCGGGGGACAAAGGGACTCTGACTGTACAGGCACAGGTGGATACCTCGCTTGCTGAGAAAAATGCACCAGTTGCGTCCTTATCCCGCGCAGATTTCACGGACGCAGACATCCAGACGTATGCAGACCTGCTCTTCGATGAGGGAAGTTATTCGCTCTTTATGCCATATGAGTTCCGTTCGATAGAGGATTTATCTGCCGCCTGTAGCGCCTGGGAAGATACATTCAAAAGTTATGAGGATTTCTCGACAATCCCGGAATATATGATTGCAGAATACTACGACGCTACAAATGTCCTTGCGACGAAAAAGCAAGATACCGATGCAGCAAACCATGTCGTAGAAACCGACGGCGAAATTAAATGGTATAGCAATCCTTATAACGAAGCAGATGAAATCTCTTATTATGCGCATCAGTTCTGTATTCTGGAAGGAACGATTCAGGGTATCCATTACTACCTCTGCTTTTTTGAGTCCCGTTCCTATTGTCGCATGGAGTTATACAGGAATTACGGTACAGGCGATATGGATCTACTCCATTTCAGTCAGGAGGCGCAGCCAATCTATCCATCCTACGCCAAATCAAACGGCGGCAATGCATGTGCCTATTCCAGTCAGGAAGCACAGCGCATCGCAGAGGACTACCTGCAGAAACTGAAGCTTTCCGATTACACCATACAAGATACCTTTGATGCCACCCGGACTTTATCTCATTATACAATGGATGATTCTCTAATCGTTGAAGAACCGCAGACAGAATCGGTGACCGACTCCTATGTTATCTACGCCAGCCGAAACTTAAATGGTCTATCGTCTATCTATTCCTATGAGACCTTTCAGACAGAACTAACCGATTATTCCAACGCAGACTTTACTACGGACGGAAAACTTCTGACATTTGCGCCAGACGAAACCAATACATTTTATGGCTATGAAACCCTGACCGCCAATGTAGACAATGACGGACTTTCCTATCTGATCTGGAACAATCCCATGCAGGTAGACGCCATAGATACCACGGTGTCTCCAACCCTGTCCTTTGATCAGATCGATACCATTGCGCGAAACTATATTGATTCCCGCTCTGTAAGCTCTCCGTATCCAGATACACAAACGGTGACAGAATCTGCTTCCGCAGAGAGCGAATTTCCGACTGTCACACAGATCCGCTATGGTATGATCCGCATTTCTGATCCGGAGCATAGCACCTATCTTTTTACCCCCGCATGGTATTACATCGCAGAGCAACAGCAAAAATTATATTACCATGCGAACATCTACGTTATCATCAATGCCATCGACGGCAGCATCTACAACCCGTGGCTTGGCACACTGGAACCAACCGACAACAACCAGACAAATAAATAAGAATCATAAAAAAAGGGATTGCATATGCAATCCCTTTTGTAGTGTGTGTGATTTTAAGTTTATTTACTAATTTGTTGTTATTACTTTCTAAGACCAAGCTGCTCGATAAGTGTTCTGTAACGCTCGATATCCTTGCTCTTAAGGTATGCGAGAAGGTTTCTTCTCTGACCAACCATCTTAAGAAGACCTCTTCTTGAGTGGTGATCCTTTGGATGTACCTTGAAGTGCTCATTCAGGTCGTTGATTCTTGCTGTAAGGAGTGCAACCTGCACTTCTGGTGAACCTGTATCACCTGCTGTACGAGCATACTTCTCAATGATCTCTTTCTTCTGATCTGCTGTAATCATGCTTTTTTCCTCCATTTTCTTATTTTGTCCAGTCGCTGAGTTATGGTCGGAGTGATCCTATAACCAAGTGACGGCATTTGATATCTTACCACAAGACCTTCATCTTGTAAAGCACTATTTTACTTATAAGTTCCACCCTTGATATAGTCCTCGGCTTTCTCGCTTCCATGTGTGAATTTGTAGCCGATTCCTAACCATTCACTGTTGGTTTTACCAAAATATCGAAGTGGATCTGTCCAATTGTTATCTGCATTCTGTGGATCGAAGTTGTACCAGATTCCGTTGATCTTGATGGCACACCAGTAATGCTCACCATACGAGTTATCTGCACGTAATGTCTCGCCTCCGACACGATACGCCTCAAAGCCGAGTGCTCTTGCAAATACAACCATCGCCGAACCATAATTGATACAGGTTCCGTAACGTTGCCCATTCACGCCGCAAATAATTGTCTTTGCAAAGCTGACAACCTGTCGATCCCGATTATTAGAATACGAAACATTAGTGTTGTTCCATGATCCTGTGAAGCCATCATACTTATAAAATGAATTATCTATAATCCACTTATAACATGCCAGAAGCTTGTCATAATTATCCATTTCAGGCTTTACGACCTGTGCCAATACTTCCTGCACTTTTGTATCAATTGCCGTATCTCTGGTTATGGTTGGAACCAGCACAGCCTCGCTCAGAACCTTGCGCAGATTCTCGCTGGTCGCCTTGTCGTTTGCTTCCTTCTCAGCTTCTTCCTGCCGTTTTCTCTCTTCTTCCTTTTCCTTCTCGATCTGCTTTGCAATCGCAGCATCGACATACGGATATCTCGTCTCGCCCGGTGCAGTCTCGCCCTTTTCTACGAGCACGATCTCGATCGCCTCCAGACGCTTTGCAAGCCCCGACGTTCCGGAAGCCTCTCCATTACATGCCCAGTCAAGCCATCCATACGTCTGACTATGTACACGGTAATACACATCGAACTTCTCTGCCATCTCTCCGGTCAGCTTGATCTTGATCGCTTCGAGACGCTTCGCCTGTCCGGATGTACCTGCCTGCATATCATTCGTTACCCAGTCCATCCAGCCGTAGGTCTGACAATGAACGGAATAGGTAATACCACCCGTACAGCTTGTATTTGGCACATCAATCTTAATTGCCTCCAGACGTTTGCCCTCACCGGTTGTTCCAGACTGCTTACCATCTTCCACATAATCCAGCCATCCATGTGTCTGTACATGTGTCGTATACTTGAGGTCTGCATCATCGGCGCCATTTTTACGAACGAGCTTGATCTGGATTGCTTCAAGACGCTTCGCCTGTCCGGTCGTTCCACACTCAGTACCATTCTTTACCCAGTCTGTCCAGCCGTAAGTCTGTCTGTGTACACGATATACAACGTCATACACCTCAGCAAGCTGTCCGGTCAGACGGATCTTGATTGCTTCGAGACGTTTTGCCTCTCCGGTCGTTCCACATTCCTCGCTGTCTTTCTTTGTTCCGATGCTCCAACCATAGGTCTGCACATGTGTCTCGTATTCCACGCTACCGGAAAGCTCGGACTTCACCCAGATCTTAATGGACTCCAGACGTTTCGCCTGTCCAGATGTACCGGTTACCTCGCCGTTTTTAGCAACGCCAAGTCCCCAGCCATACGTCTGACAATGTACTGCATAATAAATATCTGCATCTGTACTTGCCGCTTTCGCTGTGCCCGCTGTATTTCCTGTCTGTACCAGTCCAAGCACCATCACACATATCAATATTCTCGCTAAAATCTTTTTCATCTGCTATTCCTCTTCTTTGTTTTGTAACAATTTTGTAACATTATCGCACATGTATAGAAAAAAATCAACAGGCTCTTCCTATTTTTCACAAAAAGATGTATAATTCCTCCAAATGTATATAAAATATGAAAGGAATTTATTACCATGGCAGGTTCTATATACGGAAAATTATTTACAGTCACTACATGGGGCGAATCACACGGCAAAGGACTCGGTGTTGTCATCGACGGCTGCCCAGCAGGGATTGCGCTTTCCGAAGAGGATATCCAGATTTATCTCGACCGCAGAAAGCCAGGACAGAACAAATTTACAACCAAACGAAACGAAGGCGACAAGGTTTCTATCCTGTCCGGTGTCCTTGAAGGAAAAACAACCGGAACGCCGATCTCCCTCGTTGTCATGAATGAAGATCAGAAATCAAAAGATTACGGTTCGATTGCAGAAAGCTATCGTCCAGGACATGCGGACTACTGCTTTGATGAGAAGTATGGATTCCGCGACTACCGGGGCGGCGGTCGTTCTTCCGGCCGGGAGACAATCGGCAGAGTTGCCGCAGGCGCGGTCGCTGCCAAGGTCTTAAAAGAGCTCGGTATTACCCTTACTGCATACACACGTGCGATCGGAACGATCAAGGTTGCAGACGATGCGATCGATCTTAATATGACCAATCAGAATCCACTCTATATGCCAAACAACACCTGTGCAGCAGATGCAGCTGCTTATCTCAATGAAATGATGGAGAAAAAGGATTCGGTTGGCTCTATGGTGGAATGTATCATAACCGGTGTTCCTGCCGGTGTTGGCGAACCAGTATTTGACAAGCTTGATGCGAAGCTGGCACAGGCAGTCATGTCGATCGGCGCTGTCAAGGCAATCGAAATCGGAGATGGTACTGCTGTTGTCTCATCCATCGGCTCTGAGAACAACGACAACTTCTATATGGATGGCGACACTGTCAAAAAGCGCACCAACCACTCTGGCGGCACACTAGGTGGCATGAGTGACGGCAGTCCGATTCTCATTCGTGCTTCTTTCAAGCCAACACCTTCGATCTTTCAGGCGCAGGATACTGTCACACGGGCACACGAAGAAATTGTAATGGAGATCAAGGGACGTCACGATCCGATCATCGGTCCACGTGCAGTCGTTGTCGTTGAATCCATGTGTGCGATTACCGTATTGGATCTGCTGATGCAGAATGCAACCGCAAAGCTGGACAATCTGAAAAGGATTTATCGTTCATAATATATAGGAAAAGGATTTAGTAGAATGGTTTTTTCAAGTATTGAATTTATGTTCCGCTTTTTACCAATCTTTCTGATTGTGTATTTTGCAGCGGCACCGAAATACAGAAATATAATATTGCTGATCGGCAGCTTAATCTTCTACGGCGTTGGAGAGCCTTCGTATATTATCCTGATGATTCTCTCCATCCTCGTCAATCATTTTGCAGCCGTCAACATCTACACCGCATGGAAACGCGAGGATGACACGCAGGCATCCACAGAGACAAACCGAAAGGTCTGGCTTATTGCTGCCATGGTCTTTAATTTCGGGATGTTATTTGTCTTTAAATACCTGAACTTCTTTATTGGCATTATTAATGGAATTGCAGGTACAACCGTGTTAAAGCTTGTGTCATTTACCCTTCCGCTTGGAATCAGCTTTTACACCTTTCAGGCTGCTTCCTATGTAATTGACATCTACCGCAGGAAATATGAGATTGCAAACGGACTACTGGATTTTGCAACATATCTCTGCATGTTCCCTCAGTTAATTGCGGGGCCAATCGTCAGCTTCTCAGAAGTCAAAGATGATCTGCACAAGCAGCGCAAGATCAGTCTGCCAAAGATTGAATGGGGCACGACGATCTTTGTACTTGGACTTGCTTACAAGGTACTGCTGGCGAACAAGATAGCTTCCCTCTGGAATACGGTTATGACGGCTGGCGTTATGGGGATTCATCCACTGACCGCATGGCTTGGTTCATGGGGATTTTCGATGCAGCTCTTCTTCGACTTCTTCGGATATTCCCTGATGGCGATTGGACTTGGACGTATCCTTGGATTCAAATTCCCGACAAACTTCAAGAACCCGTACTGTGCCACTTCCTCCACGGATTTCTGGCGCAGATGGCATATCACACTCAGCAGATGGTTCCGGGAATATGTCTATATCCCACTGGGTGGAAACCGCAAAGGGCAGAAACGTATGATTCTCAATACATTTATCGTGTGGTTACTCACCGGCCTGTGGCATGGCGCGGACTGGAACTTTATTATATGGGGCATGTTCTTCTTCGTACTGCTGACCGTCGAGAAGTTATTTTTATTGGACAAGCTGGAACGGCATGCGATCTTATCCCATATTTATATGCTGATCGTGATTCCGGTTTCCTGGACAATCTTCAACATTTCCGATCTGCCAACGCTCGGAAATTATATCAAGCGGTTATTTTTCCTTCCAGTCAAGGGATCGATCAAAATTGATACCTTCCCGAAGTTTCTGGAATTGTTCGGCACCTACTGGTGGCTGCTCGCAATCTGCGCCATCTGCTGTACGCCGATTCCAATCCGCCTGTTAAAGCGGTTTTACAAAACATGGGTATGTAAGATTCTTATGCTGGCACTCTTCTGGCTTTCGGTTTATCAGATTGCCTCCGGTGCAAATAACCCATTCCTGTATTTCCGGTTCTGACGACTTTGGAATCTGATTTTCCCAAAATCATATATACAGGAACCGGACTATAGATGAAATAAGGATGATGATTATGAATAATAACAAAAAGCGAAGACAACCGAAAACAATTTGGGATTTCCTGCGGGAATGTCCGCTTGTATCCCTGATCCTGCTTTCCGTCATCGGCTATACTTTATATGCCCTTGTCGGTGCTATGGGTGGCGAATACAAGCTGCGGATTTCCAAGGATCATACGCTCTTTATGTCTGCCATGATTAAAGAAGATCCATTTGTGAAAAAAGATGACACAAAGAAACCTTCCGATGATACGACGGCAACCGGTACAGACGCAGATTCCAATCCTATTCCTGCCGCGACATCAACCGATGCACCGGCGACCTCTTCGGATGCAGTCAGCACCGATGGAAGCGAACCGATTCCAACGACCTATATCACAGTTCCAATGCGTAAGGCTCGCTCTGCTTATTACGACGATAATGACCGTGTGGCACAGACAACCAACTACGATTATATCACTGTAAATACTGACTACTTTAACGATGCAGCCTTTATCGGGGATTCCCGTATTGAGGGACTACATGACTACGGTACGCTCCGCACCAAAACAACGGCTGATTTCTACTACAAAGATGGTGTTTCCATCTGGGATCTGATGGATAAAACAATGGCAAACGGCGAAACAATTCCAAATGTGCTTGCCACAAAACAGTACAAAAAAATCTTCCTCATGTGTGGTGTCAACGAGCTCGGAAGCGGCTACGCCAAGGATTATCAGGCGCAGTACAAGAAAGTATTAGATCAGATTCAGGAATTACAGCCAGACGCTGTAATCTTTGTCATGGGTATGATGCATGTTACACAGAGCTACGCAGATAACTCAGATGTGTACAACAACGACAATGTGGATTGCAGAAATGCTCTGGTTGCAGAATACGCAGACGGACAGCGTATCTTCTACCTTGATATGAACACCTGCGTCTGTGACATGGACGGCGATGTTCCAATGGGTGTTAAAGCCGATTATTCCAACGATGGTATCCATCTACAGGCACAATACTATTCCCTGTGGGAGGCATACCTGTTGAAACATGGTGTCAGTGACAGCGTATTTACAAACCTGCAAAACAAGTAGTAACTCATTTTAGATTCTAAATGCTGTATTGTCAGATGCAACACCGCAAGAAAACCTCATTACCAGATATTTCTTCTCTGATAATGAGGTTTTCTCTTTTTATTTCATCTATGAAATTTTATCTTTCTATTTTGATTTCATTTTTATATGGCTTTCACGCCATCTTTGCACGTGGATGTGCTTTCTCATATTCTTCCTTCAACTTGCTCTGTCTGCTGCGCAGATAAATCTGCGTGGTCGAAATATCCGAATGTCCAAGCATCTCCTGTACCGCCTTCAAATCGGCACCATTTGATACCAGATGTGATGCAAAGGAATGACGGATCATATGCGGTGTGATATCCTTGTCGATACCAGCCTTTGCTGCATATGCCTTGATCAGTTTCCAGAAGCCCTGTCTCGTCATCGGCTGTCCCTTCATATTCGTAAAGAGGAACATACTACCATGACTGATGGATTCTCGTACAGACTTGATATAATTCTCCAGCGCCATCTTCGCTACATTCTCGATTGGAATGACACGCTCCTTCGATACATCCCGGCATAAAATATAATTCATCGTCAGATTTACATCTGTGATCTTTAAATTTATAAGTTCTGATACACGCATACCAGTCGCATACAGAAGCTCCAGCATTGCCTTGTCCCGGATCTCCTTTGGTGTCAGGCGTGATGGCTGATCTAAGAGCAGATTGATTTCCTCAATGGAAAGCGTCTCAGGTGCTTTCTTCTCGATCTTTGGCGGCTTCAATGCATCCGCATAATCTTCTGTGATTTCCCCCTGCTTCAACAGATACAGAAAAAACGATTTCATACTTGCAATGCTTCTGGATATCGTCGCTGTGGACATGCCTTGACTTTCCATATCCAATACATACGAATTCAAATCCGTTCCCCGAAGCTCACGCACATCCGTACACTGTCTGTCCGCAAAAAAGCGGCTCATCTTCTTCAAATCTCTCCGATAGGATGCAATCGTATTCGCACTTGCATGCTTCACGCTATTCAAGTAATCAATGTAATTCTCAATCTGTGTTTCCATACCCAAAGTCCTTCCATTCCCTCGACAAAATGCAACCTTTTCCGACTGCTTTTCGCCTTTATCTATTACATTATAATTACTATTTCAGCTAAAATCAAACATAATTTTTTCACATTTTTTCAACATTTGTAACATTTTGTAACATTTCTACAATATGTTGAAATGCACGTTTTTACATACCTATATATTGGAGAAAAATTTTTAAAAAAATTTTTGAAAGAATACTCTCGGATAGAATTCCGACAAAAAACGTCAGAATTAGAATCATCGCCGCCATCCTCTTTTTATTCTTATCCTCTCCAACCTTGCGTGCCTCTGCCGCCAGATAATACAACATTCCAAGATAGATCAGATAATGCGGAAACAGGCATAACAGCAGAAACCATACACCCGAAAGTCCCAGATAAAACATCTGACAACTGATTACAAATCCAAATAAAAATAACAACGCACTCATCCCGATCGAGAAGACTGCCTTGGGCGGAAACACCTTATACAGCAGGTATACAACAGCCACCTGTTTCGTCCGCTGTAACAACACATAAAACAACGTCTGCTGCACGGATACCCCGGCTAACCGACTGCTGTCCGTAAATGGCAGTATAAACACCTGCAGATCCCGATCGCATCGCAGCACGATATTGGCTAATATACAACCTGCCAGCACCATGCACAGATAATAAAACACGCGGCTTTTCAGTTTTTCACTTTCATATGGCATTGCCTTATACTCCTACTGCATAAAAATTAGGGAATGATTGCTCACTCCCTAAAGCATATGTGCCTGTCTACTTAAATATTCCTCGACTCTTCTTATCATAATAAGCAAGAATCGCGACAATCGTCTTACTATCTACAATCTTACCCGAATAAATCATCTCGCGTGCTTCTTCCATAGGTACTCGAACAATCTCGATAAATTCCGTCGGATCTAAATGCCGCTTGCCTTTCTTCAGATTGCGTCCAATATAGACATCCGTCTTCTCATCAAAGGTTCCAACCGAAGAAATCATATTGCTCACATGATAGATATCCTGCGGAATCCATCCAGTCTCCTCCTCTGCTTCCCGTAACGCACATGTCTCACCGGATTCCCCGTGAAAACTATATCCACCTGCCGGAATCTCCAGATCCACTGCATCTAAGGAATTACGGTACTGACGCACCAGATATGTGTACTCTTCCTCGTCTACAAGCAGAATACCTGCTCCACCGCCGGATTTATGTTTAATCAGATCATATACAACCTCTCCACCATCCGGTGTCTCCAACACATCCTTATACAGCGCTACAATCTTCGCATCATATAATAATTCCAAGCTTTTTCTTTTAAATTCAACCATATTTATGTCCCTTTCTATCCACTTTATTCCGCATCGTCCATATAATCATAATAAATACATTTCATCATTCATAATTTGTTTCGCACGCGATTGCTTTATATCTCTATATATAATACAGGAAATAAACAAAAAAGGAAAGTATTGAAAACTTGTATTCTCAATACTTTCCACGAATTTCATTGATAACAAATAATTACTTTGCGTAATCGGTTACTCTTGACTCTCGGATCAAGTTTACCTTGATTGTGCCCGGATACTCAAGTTCTGATTCAATCTTCTTTGAGATATCCCGTGCGAGTAATACCATATCCGCATCTGTTACCTGCTCTGGAACTACCATTACTCGAATTTCTCGTCCCGCCTGAATAGCAAAAGTCTTATCAACACCCTTAAATCCATTGGCAATGTCTTCCAAGGACTTCAGACGTGTTGTATATGTCTCCAACGTCTCGCGTCTTGCACCTGGACGTGCAGCAGATATAGCATCTGCAGCCTGTACAATACATGCGATCAAACTCTGTGGTTCTACATCCCCGTGGTGTGCCTCAACAGCGTTGATAATCGTTGCCGACTCCTTGTACTTTCTACAAAGATCAACACCAATGGATACATGAGAACCTTCCATACCTGCATCATGATCAATAGATTTTCCGATATCATGTAACAAACCTGCACGCTTTGCTACACGAACATCAAGCCCAAGCTCTCCGGCAAGCAAACCGGACAAATGAGCTACCTCAATAGAATGCTTCAATGCATTCTGTCCATAACTTGTTCTGAACTTCATCTTACCAAGAAGACGTATCAGTTCAGGATGTAAGCCATGTACACCGACTTCCAGGGTTGCAGCCTCTCCCTCTTCACGCATCATAGTCTCGACCTCTTTTTGAGCCTTCTCGACCATCTCTTCAATACGTGCCGGATGGATTCTTCCATCCACAATCAGCTTTTCAAGTGCGATTCTGGCTACTTCTCTACGAACCGGATCAAAACTTGAAAGCAAAACTGCTTCCGGTGTATCATCAATAATTAAATCAACACCTGTCATAGTCTCTAAAGTACGAATGTTTCGTCCTTCACGACCAATGATTCTTCCCTTCATCTCATCATTAGGCAGCTGTACTAAGGAAATCGTTGTCTCTGATACATGATCAACAGCACACTTCTGAATAGCTGTCACAACGTAATCCTTTGCCTTCTTATCTGCTTCTTCTTTTGCTCGTGTTTCTAATTCTTTGATCATGACTGCTGTTTCATGCTTTACTTCGTCTTCAACAGTCTTTAATAAGTATTCCTTTGCTTGTTCAGAGGTTAATCCGGAAATTCTTTCCAGTTCCTGAGTTCTTTTTGCTTCCAAATCTGAAACTTCCTGCTTCAGCTTCGTGAGTTCTGCCTCTTTACGTGATAATGAAGCTTCTTTCTTCTCTACGGCTTCGGTCTTCCGGTCGAGATTTTCCTCTCTGGAAAGAACACGCTTTTCCATGCGCTGAAGCTCATTCCGACGATCCTTGACTTCTTTGTCAATCTCATTCTTCGTCTTCATGGCTTCTTCCTTCGCCTCAAGAAGTGTCTCACGTTTCTTTGCCTCCGCAGCTTTCAGTGCTTCATCTATAATCTCTCTAGCCTTATCCTCTGCCTTACCAAGCTTTGCCTCTGCCACATTCTTACGATACGCAATAGCTAAAAACCAGGTAACGAGAATTGCAACCACGAGTATTACAGCGAAAATCACATACTTGATTGCTTCGTCTGACAACTCAGGAGCACCTCCTTATTTAGTTTTATTGCATAACTACAACACTTAAATATTATACTTTTTTTATACTAGTGTCAAGGAATACTTTACTTTTTTTATGCAAATTGTAAGAAAAAATAGATTACTTTTCTATATTTTTTCAATATTTTTTCTATATTCTGACACCGCTCTGCGAATATCCTCATACTTAAATCCCCGCCGTGCAAAAAAGGAATACATACGCCGCATCTGTCCTTCATCCGAAAAATCTAAGTTACCATAACGTCTTTCCAGTAAATCATAGATGGTTTCCGCTTCATCAGGCACCAGTTCCATGCATAATTCACGTGTCATCTCTGAATCTACACCTTTACCGGAAAGCTCCATTGTGATTCTTCGTCTGCCTTTGGCACGCATCTGATTCCGAATATACGATGAGGCATATCGTTCATCATCAATGTATCCATAGGACATCAGTTTCTCAACTGCCTCTGCAATCTCTGCTTCCTCATATCCTTTTTCTGTCAGCTTATCACAAAGCTCCTTCCGGGAGCGATCCCGGAAGGTAAGATAATAAATCGCTGTATCAAATGCACTGTATGTAGTTGGTTGCTTATGACTCTTCGCTCTCTGTCTGTTCTGCATCTACGCCAATCCCACACTTATTCCGTACCTGCTGCTCAATCTCTTCCATCACTTCTGGATTATTTGCAAGATAAAGCTTCGTATTCTCACGTCCCTGTCCGATCTTCTCACCATTGTAAGAGTACCATGCACCTGCTTTGTTGATGATATCGTGCAAAACAGCCAGATCCAGAATATCGCCTTCCTTGGAGATACCCTTACCAAACATAATATCAAACTCTGCTTCCTTGAATGGAGGTGCAACCTTATTCTTTACAACCTTGACTCTTGTACGGTTACCAACAACTTCTCCGCCAACCTTCAATGTCTCAATCCGGCGCACATCCAGACGGACAGATGCGTAGAACTTCAATGCACGACCACCGGTTGTCGTCTCCGGGTTACCAAACATCACACCTACTTTCTCACGAAGCTGGTTGATAAAGATAACCACACAATTAGACTTGCTGATAATACCAGTCAGTTTTCGGAGTGCCTGAGACATCAGTCTCGCATGTAATCCAACATGAGAATCTCCCATCTCGCCGTCAATCTCTGCCTTCGGTACAAGAGCCGCTACAGAGTCCACAATAATTACATCAACCGCACCGGAACGAACCATCGTCTCTGTAATCTCCAGTGCCTGCTCGCCATTATCCGGCTGTGAAATATACAGGTTATCAATATCGACACCTATATGCGCTGCATACGTTGGGTCGAGTGCATGCTCTGCATCAATAAAGCCTGCAATACCACCCATCTTCTGTACTTCAGCAACCACATGCAGTGCAACGGTTGTCTTACCACTTGATTCTGGACCATAAATCTCAATAATACGACCTCTTGGCATACCGCCAAGTCCGAGTGCCAGATCCAGACTCAGAGAGCCGGTCGGAACTACATCAATTCCCATATTTGCAGACTGATCTCCGAGCTTCATCACAGAACCCTTACCATACTGCTTCTCGATCTGCGCCAGCGCTGCATCTAATGCTTTCATCTTTTCTTCACTTGCCATACCATAAACCTCCATTATCTTCCATCTATGTTATCAAAACATATGTTCGTTTTTGTTTCTTCTACTATACTACACTTCTGTTCGAAAAGTCAACAAGGAATTCGAACATTTGTTCATTTTTATTTTCTAAATGTATTTGAAACAATGTGCTGTAAAAATTGTACCCTATACATAATGCAAAGTAAAGCAATTATTTGTTGCATTTTGTTCGATTGTTCTAAATCAGATTCTCTGCTATAATTACATTAAATATTTTCCAAAATCACTAAAAAAATAACGAACATATATCAATGGGGTGTTACCATGAAAATAAGCAATAAAATATACCGTGATTACGTATATAAGGACGAAGCTGTACTACGTGCACAGTACGATCCGGAATTAGAATTTTATACAACCATCAAATCCGGAAACATTGAGAAGGTAAATGAGCTTTGTCAGGCAAAGATCAGCCACAAAAAAGGATTGGGCGAGCTATCCGACACCCCTCTGCAAAGCCTGAAATATCATTTTGCAATCACAATGGCTATGCTTGCCCGCTACTGTATCGAAGGTGGTCTGGATTTGTCCACTTCCTACAGCCTGAGCGATTTTTATATCCACACAGCAGACCGTGCAAATTCGATGGATGAACTCGATGAACTGCACACAACCGCATGCCTGGACTACACCGGCCGCATGAAAAATCTGCGAAAGAAAAAGATTACATCAAAACCAGTAGCCAGATGTATTGATTATATTTATGACCACCTACATACAAAAATCACACTTGCAAATCTTTCAGAACTGACAGGATTAAATTCATCCTATCTTTCCCGCCTTTTCCACAAGGAAACCGGTATGACTGTCAGCGACTATATCCAGCAGACAAAGATTGAAACTGCCAAAAATATGCTGCTTCACTCTTCCTATTCCGCAGCCGAAATTGCTTCGATCCTTGCATTTTCAGATCAAAGTTACTTCACAGAAGTATTCAAAAAACAGACAGGACTGACACCAAAGCGGTACCAGTCCCTAAATCTGAACGTCTCCGGTCTGCCTGACCGGTAAAATCTATGACATATATAATGTGATTATATTATCCCCGTTTGACATAAGCCACTCGTCTTTCACATAATTATTGAAGATAGTCTGACCATTGATTTCCATGCACTTAAATCCAGACTCTGCATGTCCCGGATTTTTCACCTCAATATGGAGATGCTTTCCGCGGAAATCCTTCTCCACTGTAAATCCGTCCCATTCTGCCGGGATGGATGGTGCTATCCGCAATCCATAGAAATCCGGGCGCATGCCCAGAATACCTTCGACACTGCCAACCATAACTGTTGATGCAGTTCCCGTCAGCCAGTGCACATGGGATCGTCCAAAATGAGGACTTGCCTTACCCTCTGTAAATTGACCATAGCAATAAGGTTCAAGCTTTCTCACTTCTGCTTTATCATTCTGAGCTGCCGGTGAATTCTCCATATAATACTCAAACGCACGGTTTCCATGTCCAAGTAATGCTTCTGCCAGAATCAGCCAGCCCTGTGACTGTGAAAAGATTCCCGCATTTTCCTTTACCCCCTGATTATAGATAACCGCCAGAGCGCCATCAAATGCATGCGCATGGTATGGTGGATCCATAAGTACGGCACCAAACGCTGTATTTAACTGCGCATACACATTCTCCATTGCAGCTTCCGCCTGTGCCTTAGAGGCAAATCCGCTGATAACCGCCCAACTCTGTGGATTCAACCACATATTTGCCTCCGGATCTGTTCTTTTACCGATTACTTCTCCTTTTTCTGTAAAGCCCCTGATAAACCGGTCTTCATTCCAGCAGAGATTCTGAATCACATTCCAGAGATCTTTCTGGCTCTTATCCAGATAAGAAATGTACTCAGAATCATTTTTATACTCAGCGAATTTACGAAGAATCGTCATTGCATAATAAAACTGCAATGCAACAAAGGATGACTCCCCATCTTTTCCAAGCCGCAGGCAGTCATTCCAGTCTGCATAAAGTCCTGCCGGCATGCCATGTCGGCCAAGATGTTTCATAGAGAAATCAATCGCACGTTTCAGATGATCATACACCGTACCTTCATCTTTATTTGCGTAAGGAATCACTTCATCCATAAATGCCAGATTTCCGGTTTCTGTTACATATTTATAAATTGTTGGAAACAGCCACAATGCATCGTCCGCACGATATGCCGGATGTCCTGTCTCCTTCACATAAGAAGCATCGTCCGGTGTATCCTCATGTCCGGCATTGTGTGTGAACTTCACAAGTGGAAGTCCACCACCATTGGCAACCTGTGCCGAAAGCATAAATCGAATCTTATCTGCTGCCATCTCCGGTGCCAGATGAATAATTCCCTGAATATCCTGCACTGTATCCCGATATCCGTATCCGTTCCGAAGTCCACAATAGATGAATGATGCTGCTCTTGACCAGATAAATGTCATGAAACAGTTATAGGCATGCCAGGTATTAATCATCGAATCAAATTCCTTGCTTGGTGTCTGTACCTGGAAATGTGAGAATTTCTCACCCCAGTAAGTCTTTAACTCAGCCAGTTCCTTCTCACAGACATCCGCTGGATCCGTATAGCTGTTCATAATAGCTTCTGCCTCATCATTTTCCTTTAATCCAAGGATAAACGCAATATTCTTTGTCTCACCCGGCATAAGCTCAACAACTGTGGAAAGCGCGCCACAAGAATTTTCATTATAACTTAAAGCATTTCCAAGATCTCCGTTTACCACGCCATCCGGATTGCCATAGCCATTACATCTTCCAATAAATACTTCCTTATCTCCACAATAGGAAGAAACATCTGCTCCGGCAAGTCCGAAGATCCGGTCTGTCGGACGCTTATCATCGACTGTCTCACCAGCTCCGAGTACATCCAGATTCCCATGCACCGTCTGGCGAATCCGGTTTTCTACAAAGCTTGTCCTGGAAATAAATAATGAATACTGCAGATTCACCTGATCCTGCTCATAATTGCTGTTGTTTGTAAATTCTGCATATCCGGTCAGGGTGAGATTCCTCTTTTCAGAACCATTGTTTGTTACTTTCAGATTCCATACTTCATATGTCTTATTCAATGGCACATAATACAATGCCTCTGTGTGAATATCACTGTAATCTGCCATAATCTTCGTATACGAAATACCATGATGGCACTCACTCTTATACGTATCCAGGCTCTTTCCTACCGGCTGCCAGGATGCAGACCAGTAATCTTTGCTGTCATTGTCTCGAATGTAAATGTAACGTCCCGGCTGATCGAAATTATTGAATACATAGCGCAGGATTCTGCCATTCGCACCAGACTTTGCGAAACTGTAACCACCTGCATTGTTTGAAATCAAAGCGCCATATTCCGGGGAGCCTAAGTAGTTCGCCCAAGGTGCCGGTGTCTTAGGATTTGTAATTACATACTCCCGATTCTCATTGTCAAAATAACCAAACTGCATACCGAATCTCCTTTTCTTTTTCGTTTTCCATGATATAGCCAATGGCCATATACTTTTACTTTGGTACCGTATCAAATAACCTGTAAATATATTATATCAGATTCTTACATGCATTTGTATTGTTATCTTAATATTATTATGGTAATTTTTACGTGTGTAGAAATACATATATCTTTCAAAAATTTTGTAAGAAACCAGCAAAAGAAATGCCCCACATGTTCTTTCAACATGCAGGGCATTTCTTATATCTCACTAATGTTTCTTCTTTGAAGAAGCTGCCATCTCCGACTGATCTGCGTTATGATTTGCTGTTGCACAAACCTTCGGCATAACTTTCTTTTTCTTCAATGGATGTTTTGGATTCTTGTCCATATCTCACACTTCCTTCCCTTACTTTACGTTAAGTTTCAAAGTCGATTGTGTATATGGTGTAGATTTATATGCACCGCAGCTACATTCTCATAGATTATTCAATGGCAATGTAGTTATTCTGCGCAATGGCTTTTGCTTCCTTCTTCGGAATTGACAACTGCAGGATACCATTCTCAAACTTTGCATGGATATCTTCCTGCTTAATCTCATCGCCAACATAGAAGCTTCGCATCATGCTGCCTGCATAACGTTCACGGCGGATATACTTACCGGTCTTCTTATCCTTCTCGTCCTTATCCAGACCCTTCGCAGCGGATATCGTAATGTATCCATCATGCAGCTGTGCATTGACTTCGTCTTTCTTGAATCCAGGTAAGTCAATATCAACTTCATAGGAATCCTCTGTCTCACGGACATCAGTCTTCATCATGTTCTTCGCATGCTTACCATACAGCGGATTCTTCGCTGGCCGGAGTTCCTTGTCAAACTCCTTCTCAAAATCGTCCATCCAATCGTCAAACAAACTTTCTCCAAAAATACTAGGTGTAAACATAAGTCATATCTCCTTTCATACTTAAACAACCAATGCCTACGGTATTCTTTAAGCACTATCAGAGAAATCTGAGGTGTCGTTTGAATATCACAACTTTGCAATCTCTAAGGGATTTTCTCTATTTCTTCTTTCCTTTTCTTTTCCCTTTCTTGATTGTGACTATACTATACACCCGGTTATTAGCACTGTCAAGAGGTGAGTGCTAATTTTATTGTGAACCTTTTGTGAAGTGTGTGCCCAATATGTTTACCATTATTGCCGGATCTGTTCGAGTATAAATGGATCCTTGATCTTCTTATCTTCGGCAAAGAATAATATCTTTGTCAGCACTTCCGATGTCTTCGGATCATCGTCCACAAATGGCAGGAAGATCCGTCCGCGCCGCTGCGAATGCACCGGAAGTACATTGATCATAGGTCCCGCCTCCTGATGGACTACGCCACTGCCAAGATGCACGGTATAGTTCGCACGTGCGCCCTGAATCACCGCATGATTCTTCGTAAATGTAACATTTGTAAGCTTGAAGAGCGGCATCGTGAACTCCGCGATTGCCTTCCGCATCTCCACAGTCGAATGTGATGTCTCCGGATCTACGCCACCTGCATGTGCCACGCTCACTGCCAGATCCACGTCACGCATAACTTCCGAGAATATGATATCCGGAATCTCACGAATCTTTAGATCTTTGCCTGTCTTTCGATCAGTGAACACGACCCATTCCAGCGTCGGGGATTCGATATCTGCCGGTGAGAACCAGTCCGCCAGTGCATAGATCCTCGCTACGATATTTTCCTTGTAATATACCTTCTGCAAGCCTTCCTCGATGTCGGCAACCCAGTGTCTTGTTCTCAGGCACGCAACCGTTTTCCGCGGCTGAATCTGATTGCCCGCATAACGTAAGGAGTGCTCCATATTAAGCTCTTCTTCCGTCTTTACATACAGCTCACGGAACACCTGCTTAAACGGCTGGATGATCTGGTTGTCAAACACATATTTCTGAATCGTATGCCACATGCCCTGCTTATACATCTGAAATGGATGCGCCACAGTCAGTAATGTATCGCCGGATGGCTCGATATGGTGTGAACCTATAATATCCATGCCTTTCGCTGTGACAAATCCAAATACAACCTGTTCCTCCTGCGTATGATCTGACACACCGCCACCATCCATTACACGGAACACAAGTGCCGCCACCAGATCGTGAATCACAGGATTTTCCAGCATGCCCTGAATCTCCGCATACGTGTATGTCTCCTGACTCTCCATCGCATCTTCCAACATCGCCCTCGTGCGGCGTGCCTGCTCTGCCATCTGCTTCTTCGCCTCAGTGATCGCCACAATATATTCATCCTTCTTAAGCTTCGCCGGAACAGACTTCAGCTGCTTGCCATTTTTCTCCACAAGCAGGGCACATTTGCCGCCATCTTCCATCTCAAGCCATACAGATACTTCTCCGACTTCATGCGGCTTGAAATAGTCCGCCATGCCCTGTGCCACCAGACTCTCCATCCGTAGGATCAGTCTCGTCACATCCTGATAGCCTGCATTGATTGCCATATTCTGTAATGCAATCTGCACGGCAGCCGCCTCGCTGGCTCTCCGCTGGGCACCAAACTGTTTGCTCTCCTTCTTGAACTTCTGCAGGAACATATACCGTTCTTTGATCTGCGTCTCATCGGCAATCGGCAGGATTCCGACTGCCATCAACAAGTCTTTATTCCGCTTTGCCTCGATCTCACTCATCAGCTCTGTCTCATTATATTTGCCGAGTGCCGCATCCGCGTATTTTCTCGCTCTTGCATGCTTGGCACCATCGGAGATATACTTCGCCGCCTTATATATGAGCGTAAAATGCTTCTCTCCAAGCTTCTCGTACACTTCCGTAAACCACGCCCGGTCAAATGCACCATCATTTAATTCCTCGACCGAAAGCGGCGTATAGCGCGCGATCATCGCCGTCCGCTTGTTGTCAAACGACTCATTCATATGTGCCATAAAATAATAACATCCGGCTGTAAATCCATCCCAGCCAAGATAATCACCCACAATATCAATCCACTCCGGCGAATACATTGCCGCCTCAACTAAACGTGCCTCGCTGATATCCGTCCCTTTCAGATGTGCGCCAAGCGTCTGCGCACTGTCATTGACATCCGGCAGACACGCCTGCAACAGATGCGACAGGCTGTTCTTCTTGCTCACACTTCGTCTGACACTGGAGCTGTAACTGCTGTTAAAATACGTCGACCGTTCCAGCGTCTCCTTGCCGAGTGCCGACAGAATCCGCACAAAATACGCCGCGCCATAGATTCTCGTCAACCCATATACATACTGGGAAAATGCAGTCTCAGTATCGCCACGTGTAAGCTCCGCCTCCATGACAAGCCCAGCCATCGCCTGATACAGTTCTTTCGCAGTATCCACGCTCGCCTGATCCGTCTCGGACAGCTCCTTCGCTGGATTGTGCAGCAGCATTTTCCGCACATGCTCCAGCCGATTGCCCGCTGTCCAGCTCCACTCGCAGCCTCTTGTCTGCACCTGTCTGTCCCGCTCGGTCATATACCGCACAATGTCAGACAGACACTTCAGGCTTACATCCATCCGGCTGCCCTCAAATGCCATCTTATACAGGTAGTCCCGGCTGATCAGCCCCTTCGTATATGCTGCAATGTACGTCGAAAGCTCCGGCACGTGCATGATCTTACCGACATTTACCCAGTAATAGCCATTTCCATCGTTCGCAACATCATGCGGGATCTTGAAATTAAAGCATTTCACAAGTGCATAATTGTATGGGAAGAGATGCAGAAACTCCGTATCATTTTCTGCCGCCTGTGCCGAATCCGCCTCCACATCATTTGCACTTCCATATTCCGCATAGCCCGGCGCAATATACGCTGTGATAACCATGATCTGCTCCTGTGTAAGCACGCTTCTATAGCAAATGATTTCCTTCTTAGAAGCCGGATTTACTGTCTTCTTCTCCTGCACAAGCGCATCCTTGCGCGAAAGCAGATAATCCGCAGCCACAACCGCCAGCTTCCTTCTGTCACTTTCCGGCACATGTTTGTTATAAAGTTCGCGTAGGATCGTCTGCATCTGCGACATGTAACCGTAGGTCGGCAGTTCCTCGTTATACCGGCTTCCATACAGATCATCCACAAAGCTCTTGCAATATTGCTTGAAATACGCTTTATCGGAATTATAGCCATTCACATAAATATAGATCTGCATGCACGCTTCCGGCGTCTGTATCTCTTTCCTGTAGAAATCCTCCCAGAGCTCTGGAAATGGTATGTCCCCACTCCAATATCCGAACCGTTCGCCAAGCATACGTGCTTCGCCGTTTTCACTCTCATATTCATCGTTCTTATGTGCATCAAACAGTACGTCCAGTTCCCGAAGCACATGATGGATGTCGACCGTATCCGGTTCTGCCTTCTTCCCGGAAGTAAATTTCGCCCTGAGCTTCGCCAATACACCGGCACTCTTCCCGGCATTTCCTGTCGCAATCCCGCTCTCCGGGAAATAACGCCGGTATACATCCTTACATACTTCCAGATACGAAGAATCGAATACCGGTTCATACGCCGCATTTACATCATAAAGCCCGTATCCTTCTTCCGCATCCGCCTGTTCCGCATGTGTATTCCGGATCTCCCGGATCAGGATCTGCTCCTTCGTCGATATATTTGCTACTGACTGCGCCATATGGTCTATCTGCGCCACACATTTTGCAAATGTCTGCTGTCTGTTCTCGTCCTTCTTCAACTGAAGCAGCAGATCCAAACCTGCCGTGCGCTTCTCTTCCTTCGCATCCGTAAGCAGTCTGCCGATCAGACTATCCAGCTTCTCCTCATCCATCTGATAGAGGATGGAAAGCACCGTCTCTCGGATGTCAGATTTCTTATACTTAAGCATGTTCTCAAGCTGCGTATAATTCTCCGGTGCCAGCTTCATCTTCTTCACAAGCTTCGCTGCTTCCTGTCTCGTGTATGTCTCCTTGTCTGCTACCGCATCCACGAGAATCTCACGCTGGCGGGCATTTGCAGGCTCCCGGATCAAAAATAGCATCAGCGTATCCCTGCCGTACCGCGATACATCAATATCACCCAGCATCTCCGCAATCTCTGTAATCTTATCCTCATCCCGAAGTGCGCTGGCACACACAGCAAGCCTGAAAATCAGGTCGGATCTATCCAGATATGCCACATTCCAAGGGAACACGCACGGGTTGATTTCCAGCCGCTTGCCAGGTATCTGACGCAGAATTCCCATTAAGCAATCATAGACCGCCAGACACTCTTCCCGGTTGTCAAAATATTTCCCAACATCCGCATAATTCATCTTCTGCAGCGTTCCGTTATAACGTCTGCCTTTCTCATAGACAAGATCAAGTATATACGACTGGAGATCCGGCATGAGACATGGCATGATCACCGCCATCGTGTCAAGCTCATCCGAAAACTGCTTCACAAATTCCTTTGCAATGCCATGTACATACACCCTGCCTAGGTGCATCGCCTCCATATACATGCCGAACACCATGCGCTGGTGTCGCGTCCCGGATAATGCAATCTCACCCATGCGCTCACATGCATCGTCCACATCATAAAATCCATAGCACCAGAGTGCCAGATAGATTTCCATCGCATCTTCGCTTTTTAACGCCTGCGCTCTGGCATTCTCATCCTGCAAATACGTATCGATGATATAAAGCTGCTTCTCCTGAATCCGGTCGATCTTACTCTCCTCATTTGCGATCAGTCCGGTCCATGTGGCAACTGCCCGAAGCACGGACGCATACCGGAGCATATCATTGTCCTTCACGACACGGAATAACGTCTGAAATGCTTCCGCGGTTCCATAATCCATATTCTCACAGATTGCCTGACGCAATCCTTCCTGCAGACGCGCAGCCAAAAGCAGCTTGCCCAGTGCCTCGTGCAGCCGGGTATTTCCGCTCATGCAGATGCCACGGATGATCTCCACGGACAGCTTCGTCTGCGCACTCTCGCCAAATAAGATATCCATGATGATTGCTTCTAACTTCTCATTTCCGCGGTCTAGCTCCGCCTGAATCCAGTATTCCGATACAGCCTGACGTCCATTTGTACTCTGATCCCGATAATAGCACAGCACATCCTGCGGCAGCTGCTCCGTGTAGACTGACACGAGATCGGTTCCGTAAATTCCCATGTCATGATACGTGTTCATGATGTGGAAATAACGCCCCATAAATGCCCGGTAGTGCTTGATTCGCACCGTTCTTCTGTAATAAGACTCGCTCGCCTGCCATTTCGTAATGCTATCGATCGTGCAACAGAAATCCTCGACCAGATGCTCCGGTATCCATCCCGGCATCTGCTTTAATTCCTTCCGGAAGAATTCCGATGGCAGGCTGCCCGATTTCACCAAATGCTTATCCAGCCGCTTTCCGACTTCCGTCAGCTGCGTCACGCCGTTATATTTGCTGCATTCTGCAAGCAGCGCCTGAATCTCCGCGCTGTAAGACGCCTTTAAAGCCTTGTCTGCCTCATTGCGCGCAAGCTTAAAATCATTCGCGATCTTCGCCTGCACTTCCAACTCCTGCTTCGTCTTCTTGTCTTCTGCCATATGTAACCCCTTTCACATATACATCTGTGGTAAGACTCTGTTCACCCAATCCTGTAATTTCCTACCACATCCTGCCCGCCAACATCGTCAGACGGATAAATGTAACCGTATCGCCCTCTTGTAACTTCAGCTTCTCATCTAATTCCGTAAGTTCCGTGTCCCCTAGGAATACCCGGAACAAACCATCCTGAAACCCAAGCATCGCCGTCTCTATGGACTTCCCAACATCCGGCGCCTTCTCACCATACACGATGCCGAAAGCAATCTTCCCAATCTGCGCCATATCGTCGATCTGCGCATCAGAAAGCACTGCTTCACCCCGATTCATCGCCCCGATATATCTGCTCACACAGAGCTTCACCGTCTCTGCAATCAGCTCCCGCAGGCTGCCCGGTGCCACCGCATAGGTAAATGGCACCTGATCCACCGTATTCCTGCGCTTGCCAAGCTGTTTCATGTTCATGTATAAAACCATGTACTACCCCTACTCTATTAGAATTTCATAACCTTCGGTTCCTGTGTAAATGAAGAAAATGTGGCTGTCGCGTTCTTGAAATAAAATACTTCTGTGTTGCCATCATCTGCAGAGTACATCTTCTGCAGGGACGGATATGCGTCGAGCATCGACTGTCTCGCCTCTCTGCGGTCATCCTCAACCAGCTCACCTGCGACACGTAGCCATTCTCCGCCCTTAAATGCGCAGATCTCCACCTTCGGATTCGCGTGAATCTGCTTCGAAACAGCCTTCGACTTGCCTGTCTGAATATAGAGCTTTCCTTCAAAAATATGTGCTGTGCCAAATGGTCTTACTCTCGGCTGGTCACCTTCGACCGTTGCCAGATAATATGTATCAGCTTCCTTCAAAAATTTTGCTACCTGTTCCATGTGTTTGTCCTCCTGCAATTATGTCATTTTATTTGTTCTTCAGGCTTTCAATCGCCCAATTCATATCAACGATATAATCCCGCTTGCCATCGCCCTTGGAGTCAATGTACTCGGCCTTGACTGCATCGTACACCTTCTGGGAAAATGGACTGTTGCCCAATACGCCATTCTTCAACCGGATCACAAATCGTTCCGGCTTTCCCTTGGTGATCTCTAAGAATATATCTCCAACCTCCAGATCCGGATTCGTCTGCGACAAATGTGCCACCGTCATAACCTTCATGATCTCAACGACGTGGTCATCGAGTCCTATATCGAAGATATACGCTTTCTCCCGGAGCTGATTCTGAGAATGAACTACTCGTAATGTATAGTCCGTACTCTCCATGCCCGGAAGCATGTCACCATTCTCCATCTTGGCAAATGTGTCTAAAATCTCCTTCTCATCTTCCTTCGAGATTGCATAATAAATCATCAGCTGCTTCTCCATCTGATGATACAAAAGTCCGTAATTAATATAATGAACTTTCTTGCATTTCGGGCAGGTATACGCAAATAACTTGCCAGACAAAAGGTCCTCCTTCGCCTGTGGGTTTAATTTCGTATTGATGCTCTGCCATATTGTAAATTCGCCTTCTGTGCCACAATCCGGGCATTTGATTTTCTGTGTGTTTTTTAGGGACATTGTGTTCTCCTTTGGTTTTTATTTTTGTGTTATTATTCCTTCCATTGTGTTTTCTTTGCTATATCTGTCAAAAGTTCTCCTTTATACGTAAAATAAGATGGTCCTGAAATATTACTATATCCCTTAATTTTTTTCATTATAGCAGTAAGTGACGTAAGTTCGTTGTTATATAATACCTTATGTTCACCTTTTATTATTGCAACCACTTGAGGATTTTCAGTACACACAAGCTCATCGCCATCTTTTAATCCACATTTATAGAAATCTATTGCAGGTTTTCTTGTAACCTGATAAGACTTACTTCCATCAGTCAGCTTTACTTTTCTTAGTTTGTCTTGTGACCCGCTAATTACAGCAATTGCTTCTAATAATTCAAACGCATCTTCTGGTGACATAATGAAAAATTCTCGATTTTTTGATACTCGTAAATCAGGATTTAAGTTATCTATCATTTTATGAAGCTTTTTATCTTCAAGATTTCCTGGTGTTTCATATGTTGCATATATTTCATATTCATAAGGTAAAGCTGTCGTACTTAATTGTTGTCTTCGCAATTCTACATCTGTAGCATAGCCGATTTTTACCATATCCCGCAATGCTGGATTTGTCATGATGTATATATCCCATAAGATCCTCCTTACTTTTTCTTTCTCAATGTCCATAGCAGAAAACTATCAATTGAGCGGGGCATTTCGTATGTTCCTAATTTTTCATACAGATACTCCTGAAGCTCAAGCATCCGACATACAAAATCCCCATACTCTTGATCATAGTCAGACACATTCACCAAAAATTTCTTATCTGGTCTCTTCACCAGTTTTCCAATACTCTTTATGGCTCGACTGTCATAAATGAAAAATTTCTCTGGGCAATGAAAATGCAAATACTTTGATGCAAGAGATCTCTTTTTAAGTCCAGTCATTTTACCGAAAGTATCCGTCAAAAACTTATGCGTGCTTAGAATCTCTTCAACATCATCTACTATATGTCCTGTACTCTCTTGTAATCTAGTAATCCGATCATCTAACTCTGATCCAATCTCCAACATTTTCGGGCCAACAACATCGTAATAAAAGTCATCATTGTCATCTACTGCATTCTTTCGTCTCTCAATAGCTGCAGCATAACTTCTGCCAATGAGCCAAACCTTTCCCACAATGACATCTATTTCTTTATGCTTCGGTTCTTCTTTGCACATACGATAAAGAATACTGTTTCCATACTCCCAACGCGAATCGGATTGGTTCAGGTAATCGTTATAAAGATTTTCTGTTTCTTTTGTAACCACAATTTTTCCTTTCCTTCTCTGAATTTGAAAAATACCATCTCCAAAGCCAAGCTTGCCTGCAATAAATATGCCACATATATAACTTTCATCATTTCAGCGGCACGAAATCTTGATATTGTAAATATATGTAATCTTACACATCTGATAAATATTGAAAAAGCACCCTAAACGTATCTATATAATCCATATCTATTCTACTCCTAACGCTTTAAATACTGCTTCTTCCGGAGAGGAATAGAATATCAAGCTAAACGCTCCAACTAAGTCAGATGGTACAGTTCCAAGGTCCGCTGCTGATGTGATTGGAAGAAGTACTTTCTTAGCTCCACTATCAAGACACACCTGCATTGTACTTGCCAAATCTTCCACCTTAATAAGTGTTCCACCGATACTAATCTCACCAAGTACCGCAAGACTGCTAATTGGGGGCTTACTGAGTGCTGCCGATGAAATTGCAATCAGTGTAGGAAGTGCAAGATTTCCTGTCATGCCAATTCCCTGCATATCCTGATAATTGATGATGTAGTCCTTAGTTGTTGTACTGATTGATCCGGATATAGCATTACAATTTGCTTTCAGATAATTAAATGCTGTATTAGTTGCTTCCTTCGGCTCTTTTCCGGAACCAATACCTGTACAAGTCAGCTTTCCATTTCCCGGCATCATCTGTGTTTCCAGACGATAGCATCCTATCATTCCAGTCTTTGACTTTGATACTGTATATAAGCATCCTGGTTTGCCCATACCTTCAGGAATCATCTTTCCGCCGCCCTGCTCCGGTACAGTTACAAAATGCTCATCAAAACTATCATTGTCTATATATGAGAAGTTCACATCATAGAACTCCATTCCACCAATCTTCTTAAGCTGCTCTTTTACTCGCCTACGAAGTTCAAGTGAAATATCCATAATCTCTGCAACTTCATCCTTGCTGACTTCTCCATCCGGATAAATCAATTTGATAAATCCGGAAATCAGCTTACGAACAGCAATTGCATCTCTCTGATTTAAATTATTTCCTAATTTGAAATACTTCTCTGCTATATTGCTGTAATTATCCTTACGAAGCTCACGCATAAACTCTGAAAGATAATCTGTGATAAATCCATAATCATTTGTAAATGAATCCGGTCTGTACTTAGGGATCTCCCATCCCGGTATATATGCATGGAAACGGTCCAGGAACGCAGTATCAGTACCCATTTCAGGAGGAAATGGATCAAACAGACTTGATGTCTTCTGCAAAGTCTCCACACTCTGATTGATATTACCTACAAAGACCATAGATGCTTTTGCCTGTATCTCAGCCTTGCCACGGGAAAATGCACCTGATGCCATGTATCCCTTCATTATCTGGATACCATCTTTATCCTTAAACTTGATACCGGCAACCTCGTCAAATGCTACAACATCCCACATTCCGACAAGACCGACTGTATTGTTAGACATATTATAAAACAGATTTGCAACAGTTGTCTGTCCACCAGCTACAAGGATACTGTTTGGAGAAATCTGCTCATATATGTATGATTTACCTGTAGAACGAGGTCCCAATTCACACATATTAAAGTTGTTCTCAACAAGCGGAATCATACGGGCAATCAATAACCATTTTGCTCTGTCAGAAAGCTTGTCCGGTTCCATACCAGTAGATCGAAGCAGAATATCCATCCACTCTTCCTTAGTAAATGCCTTACGACCATTCTTTACTTCATCCATATCCACATGCGGCATCTGAATCGGTGTCAGCTTTCTAATACGGATAGGCTGTGTATTCTTCTTGTCTTCCTCAATAAACTCATAGTCAAGCTGAAGAATACACCAAATACCGCCACAAAGCAGGCGGTCATAATCCTTCACATAGTCAGCACTGATAGAAATATTCTTAATGCCGAGGTTAGAGAAGGTCGCCTCGTACCGGTCTTCCTTTGTATTAAGAACTACTGTAATCCTGTCTATAACTGTATAGCTTCCTCTCTCTCGAAGAAGGGACAATATCTTCTGTGCTTCATCCGGGCGAACATAGTTATCACGCAGAATACGCTTCACATTGTCTACTCCCTCGTCAATAATCTCTGAATCATCAGAATTACAATACTGACCGAGAAGATATTCAAGCACATATACCGGAACATTTGCCCCTTCTCGGATTGATTTTGTTAAATCCTTGCGGACAATACGACCATCATAGTACTGACGGAGTTTCTGCTTTATTATTTCTCGTCTGTCTTTGGTTTCTGATATATTCGTTGAATTTATAGATTCATCCATTATTCTTACCTTTCTGCATATTATATTCTATGAATTACACTTGCATAAACTATCTAATTGCATCAATTTTCATTATGTAGATTAATTTGATGTGCTATATCATCAAGTTTTGCCGCTGTTCCTATTGCATCTATCTCTTCTTGTGACCAATACTTACCAATTTTACTCATTTCTTCTGCTGATGACTTAATTGCTTCATTAATTCCTTCAAGCGAATCAAATGCTGTAAAACTACATGCCAAATTCTGCATTGCGTCCTTATAGCCAGATGTAATATCTACTGCAGAAAATTTCAAAGCACTTTTCCTAATGGACTCTACAATTTCCGGGTTAAAATTCATTTCCACTGGTTTCACCAATTCATTTACTCTCCCGCTAAATGCCTTCAGCATATACCCAACTATATTAAGATTTATATTCTTCATTATTAACTTACCTGCCAATGATGCAAAAGAACCTAAAATATCAATTTTCTTTGATTCAGTTATTTCTTTTGACACAGCAACTTCAATTGCACTATCTAATTCACAATTGATATTATTTAATTGTTTTAATGTATCATAATACTGTTTAGGAGATATTTTTTTCTGATGGGCAACAGAATTACGAATATTATGTATATCCTTCATATACTTTTTCCATTCATTTACATCACCTATTTCCGTAAATACTCTCTCCCATAAACACTTAGGATTTCTAATTTGGTCTAATAATAAACATATTTCTTCTTTTTCTAATGAATCTATTTTCTCTGGTGTAAATTCTTTTTCTAAACACATTTTTACATCAATATCTGGTGGCAAAAATAAATAGTTTTCAATTTCACCTAATTCCAAATATTCCAAAATTTCATCCATTTTCAGATTAGAAAAACTATTATGTGCTCTACCAGAAATTGATTGCTTGGCGTTCTCATCTACAGTGTTTTCTATCCATCCTGCTCCGTATGCTTTTGTAACTATGATTAAAATCATATATCTCAATTTTCGTTCATATTGAGCATATTTAGGATATAATTTTTTACAATAGTATTCAGATAGCCCATCATATATCTTTAAAATATGAAAGTATTTTAGAATGCCACTTGTATTAATATCAATTGCCATATTCTCAATGTTTTTTGCAGTCTCTCTAATATTTCCATCAGAAGAAATAGTTAAAAAACACCTTTCTTTATCTACACTCTGATTAATCTCATATTCAAATGTGCTTCTATCAATAATAAATGTAGTTCTATCATGATTTATATTATATTTTTCATTCAAGAACCCATTTAATATATCTTGCAAATCTTCATTTGTATCATTTCTATTTTTCTTTATAAGAAGATACTTCATAAGTATATGTGCCACTAAATCACCTTCTATCCAAATAAATACCACGTTCGTTTCATTATCAAATTATGCTCCATATATAACAAACCAAGTATAAGCTCAATCGTCATAACATAATTTGACGCTGTTGCCATCCTTATAATAAATATAAAGGCACTTATCGCATAAGCCAAATTGCTTATAATTATAATCATACCTAAAATACATAAATTGATTCTTATATATTTTATATGGATATGAATTATCTGTTACTTCTATTTTTTCATTGTCTATAGCAAAATAACTATCAGATTTAAAGCTTTTTCTATAATTATCCATAATTATTCCATATGGTATTACCTTTTCTCCCTGTAATATGGATATCAATTTTTCATAATCATAAATTTCACCTATAAATGCATAATAAAAAAACCATTTATCATTTGTTATATTTGCAATATCAATTGCCACTAATTTTTCATGATAAATACATGCAATACAATATTGTTGATTATCTTCACAAAATTCATTTGCCTCAATGCTTTCCGCACCTAATATAATATCATCCAGTTCACCTAACGAAAGCTTTAGGTCATCTTCTGTACGGATATCTGTTATCCTAACACAATCACTTCTAATTATATTAAGATAATCTTGATTTTCTAAATCTCTCATAAAGACTTTTCCTCCATCCTAAAATCCAAAATCATCAACAAATGCAATATCAATCATAAACTCATACTGCTGCAAGATATTCTTCTCATCATTAGCATCTGCTAATACAAGATAATACTTATCTCCATACTTATATTCTCTTGATTTCAAAGTGAACTTCTCATGGAATGTTCTCTTCTCTGGTGCGTCTTCCCTGCTGTTAGCAATCATCGGCACATCAAATGAAATCTTTTCTCCATCTTCCGTAGTAAAGTAAGCCACGATGCTTCTTGCTTTCATGGTATCAGTTACTTTTTCTGTCTGAATGAAATCAAAATATGTGATAAGATTCGTCACCTTACGGGTAACAGACGTCAGGACAACGTCCACATAATCGTATGCAACACCTCTGGTGTTTGTTGTAAGTTCAATGACTGGAACTATCATCTCCTGCAACGACGAACCACCATGCACATAGTTCTGCCCACCTCCGGCAACCTTGAATATATCTGCACCTACCGGAGTATCCACATAAAATTTATTTAGATATGGCATTGTTCTTGCCATGATTCCCTGCTCATTTACTGCATCTTCTGTAATAAGGAATCTCTTGTTTGTATAAAGGCATTTGTCCTTTGGGTATGTAACTTTATCAAACTCCTGTAATCTGTCTCTCTTATATAAAAAGCCATGATCCGCAGTAATGAAAAACTTTGGTGCTGATACATAACCAGTCAGTTTCTTAACCAACTTATGTATCTCTTCTATCGCCTCTGTACAAGCGTTGAATACCTCATTCTCACTTGCTGGCTTGTCACCTCTTACATCCACCTGATTGTGATATATGTAAACGATATTCTTGCCCTGAATCAACTCCCTGATTCGAACCTGATTAGCATTTGCCAATTCATCAAATGACAATGCCACATTATTTTCATTATAAGATTTCAGTATCTTATCTCTCTGCTCCATACTGGCACATGCCTGTCCATCAACAGTCACATTCAAGTTGCCATCCACCTGCATCTCTTTGTGTGGAAGCAGACTTGCCATTCCAACTGATGTAACAGAAGGCAAGCAGCTAAGCATACACTCCATCTTCGGTGTACACTTCTCATCCAATTCCAATCTACCGAAAAGTTCCTTTGCACACTCATACCGAAAAGCATCTGAAATAATAACAATGACTCTCTGCTTTCCATCATAACCTCTAAGATAATGCTCGTAGAAATCTTCCTGCTTAGGCATATCTGTAGCATTCATTGCTTTATTCGTGAAATTCTCATTCCACTTCGGTGTTATCTTCTGCAAATATGTATTCGCATAAATATTCTCTACTCTCTGTCTTACATCAGAGAATTTGCTGTTATCCTCAATCTGGTCATATGCATAATAAAACCATCTATAATATGAATCTATCAGGTATGACTCTTGCTGATAATTTGCAACTAACATCTTAATATCACTTGAAAACTCCATAAGTGATACAGACTTCATCATCAAATATGCATACTTGATAGTCATATATTCATTCTTGTATCTTTCACTATAATGATATGCCTTAGACATTCTCTGGTCAGCTACCTGTGCAATGTTAAGTCCATCAATCTGTGCATCTAGGATTTCATCATTTAATTGTTCTAGTGCCCAATCAATAATAATGTCATCTAACCCGGCAAAAGCATCACAAGCAAAAACGTCCGTCAACTGGAGAGAACTATCTTTTTTCTTCTCTACATCTTTCTTTAATCCATCCTGTATTCTTGTCACAAAACGTAATGACTTATCTATTCTTTCTACCAATTTGTCATAAGCATCCTGATAATTCACATTGTCCATGATATTACGGATAAAGACCACAACATCATTGCGTTTCTTAAGAATATAAGTCCTCATTGCTTCCGGAACTGTTGCCCTTAATGTAGATGACGCATATGTTAATATCATACAGGCTGACAAATCATCCATGTTTGGCTTTTCAGATTTATATCCAAAGAATTTTTCGCAAAGTTCCCAGAACTTTTCAGTCAATCCATTATCATCCAATGCCTTAAAATACTTCTCATTGTCACCAAGCATCATCTGCTTAACTACTTCCTCAAAATTTGGAGTCTTTACATCCGTGAGTACAGCAATCAAACCAATATCAATTGTCTGAGCATTGTAATGGTCAATTCCAAGTTCCTTGAACTTCTCAATACGATGCTTATTCTTCCAAAAATTACCATACTGTGATAAATGCTCCTTAAAGCGATTATCAATGCCAATCTCCTGAGACATCTGCGATACTCTGTCTGTATAATAAGGTGTTGAGTAATAATACATATCTGCGAGAGGATTCTCTGCATCACTTGGCTTTGCAAAGGCTGCATAGACAAGATATTTACTCTCTTTATCCTCTTCGTTTAATAGATACTTTGAATAGAGCCAGTTTGTACCATCAAGAATGTGCAGCTTTACATCACCAAGCTGCAGTTCCGATACCTCATCCTCGTATTCACCTTTATCATCAAACCAGAATATGATTCTTGTCTCTGACTTGGCAAATTCTGTATTTAATTGATCCTGTATGTTCTGTAAATCCATATTTCACCTTCTAATCCATTTGTGCAGATAGTCTCTGCACAAATATTTTTATTCAGCCTATGCTAATAAGTGTCCGATAAATGGTCACTATCGGTCACTTATCGAACACTTTGTATCCGATAACCAAAAAAAGTGTCCGATAGTGTTCAATAAAGTGTTCGATAAATAGTAATGTGACCACTAAATCACATATTTAGTTGCCGGTCCATTTCCAATCTTCGTAATCATTCCTTTTTCTATCATCTTATCAAGTAATTTTCTTGCTCCTGTCTTTGACTTATAACCACCTATATCAGCAGCTTTTTGAGAAGAAATACTTCCATTCTGCCTGATATACTCAAGTATTTTATCTTCTTTTGACACAGCAGTTGCTTTTTCCTGATTTGTATTTTCATTTCTGATATCAGCAGCTCCCGGAATATATACCACTTGTCCAACTTCAAGCTTTAATGTTACTCTATCACTGCGCTCTGAGAAATCAAATTCTGGTTTCTTCCAATTTTGTTCTGCCCATGCAGTCATAATCTTATCGACACCACTTCCGGCACGCTCACCGACATTTACAAACCCAAACATTTTTAAGATATTCGGATTTCGTGGATCACTATTGCCACCTGCATAAAATTCCTCTTTTGTTACTCTGATAGTACCGGGATTGGAAATACTAAGTTCCTTACCCTTTTTAACAACGAGGATTCCTCGTCTACCATAATAATTTGCATGTGCTAGTGCATTTGCCAATGCTTCTTCCAATGCATCATGCACATCCACTCTATCTACACGATATCCATTTCGTCTATTTGCAAATGGAACGGCTACATCATCGTCCATTCTGGTACGCACCTTACAGAAAAAGTCATATATATTGCCGCTCCAATCACCTTCGTTAGAATGTGTCCGGAATAACCAGCGCACTGCTTTATCATCGCATTCCTCACGATAATCCAGAAAATAATTCGGAAAAACCTCAGTAATATGATAAGCCTCTCCAAAGAATAAAAGTCCTGCTATCGTTGGAGATAATGTACCATTCTTATTCTTCGCTGCTGCCCTTAATTTCATAAGGAACTCGTCATTTTCCAAAGCATTCCAAGGATGTCCACTATGGAGCTGCTCAAAAATGATTCTATAACCTTTTATCGTATCCTGATTCAGCACATCTAATCCGAACTCATCCAGCACTTCCACATCCCCAGATACATCTCTCTGATCTGCAAACATCGCACGGACTGCCTCTTCGGTACAAAGAAAGTCACCTTCATAATCTCTTTTATAAGTGCCTTTCATTGGATCTGTCCCAATATAAACCGGCTTATCATGTCTGTCTGCCGCTGGAACATCAATTCTAAGAATCTGCTTATCACCAACAGGAACAGGGTTAACATGATGATTCAACAGAATATTCTTTGACACCTTGTTTCTATCATTCAACGTGCTCCAGAAATCCTTCTGATACTTGATGATTTGCTTTTCCGTCAAACCTTCCACAGTAAATGAATCTCTATGTTCTTTTATTCCCAAAAGAATCGTGCCACCATTGGTATTCGCAAAGGAAGAATATGTTTCCCATATACTCTCCGGGAGTCCACCTATTGCCAGCTTGCACTCTCGCTCGTGATCTTCTTTAAGATTTAATTCTTCTAAAATATCATCTTTCAATCGACAAACCTCCTTCCTAATTGTGCAGACGGTCTGCACAATTAAATAACAATTGCGCCTTCTTTTATTCAGAAAAATCTACATTTACATATTTCGTAAGTTCTTTTCCCAAACTCGTAATTTGATAATCAGGTCTATTAAATGGATCTACATCACTTTTAGGCAACTTACAAAACATCTCAATACCTGTTCTACTAGCATTTGATGCCTCTCTTTCCACCATTATGCCTAGTGCAATTAACCTACTAATGGCATAATTGCCATTGGTATATTGCATTTTTTCATCACTTAACAGCATCCTATAATCACTAATAAGCATTCTCTCATTCACTTCTGATAACTCACAAAATCTATCCCATCCTATTTTTCCATTTACATATGCATTATAAATTTTCCCAAGAATTGCGGATTTTGCTTCGTCAATGTTTCTATCAAGTAAATACAATACTCTTCCCAACTCTTTTTCTGCATATTTATTGTTGGATATTTTATCTTTGTACTTTTGTAATTGTTCATCAGATATTGTTTCAGAATTAAATGCTCTAATAAAAGTTAATGTTTGCTTCAACATATTCCTTTCACGAAGAGCCAATCCCGTTTTTCCTAATGCTACAATCGTTTTAGCTATAGGTACTTCTGATAAAACGCCTTCATCCATTACCGAATCTATCCCTATTTCTGTCAAATCTATGCATAAATCTGTAACATCATCATTAAAAAGTGAATTTTTAAATTCTGTAACTAACTGCATATTCACCATTCCTTCTATATCTTTGCCAACAGATCTACTTTTAATGCTTTCTTTCCTTCCTGTGCAACTTCCACTCCCAGGAACTTCGCATAGTTGACTTTCACTCCATCATCCAAATCAATCTCTATTCTCTGATTCGCAATATGAGCGATGGCTTCATCATATATCTGCATCTCAGCAAGTTGCTTCGTATATTTCGTAATAGACTTTGTAGCCTTTGACTTCTCTGATGATGAAGAAGCATTATCCAATGTGTACTGTGCACTCTGCATAACTGTCTCAACATACTTCTGTGCCTTGTGGAGATAATCCGTTCTCACTCTGCCGACAGTATCAGCATCATAGCGATGCATATAAACAAGTGCCTTAAAGCCATTTTGCTTTCCACTGTCAAAAAGCCAGTAAATCGGACGCTTCTGATACACCTTCAAATGGTCTGCATAGAAATCCTTGATAAAGTAATTACGGATTACTTCTCTCGATGTATCTCCTTTATTGCCAAGTGCCTGTGCAATGAAATCAAGGTTTTCCTCTAATGTATCTTCTCCGTAAACAATCTTTACAAACTCAACAAATCTTCCTACAATATCATCCGAGAAGTATTCTTCATCTGTGATTGGAATGATATTGTCAACATCTGGTATAAAAGATGTATATTTGCAGTCATTCCACTCACCACCTGCAAAAGCCAATCCATCTACATCTAAAGAATATCGTCCAAACATACAGCCAACTGCATAAGACATGAAACTGCGTATATCTCTCTGCAAACCTGCTTTACGGACTGTTACATCCTTATCCTCTACTTCTGGTGTAAGTTCATCTTGTAATCCATATATATCTATAAAAATACGATTTAATTCTTCTTCATTTGCTTTAAGCTGATTAAATCTTTTTTCACACTGATTCTTCCAATTTTCATAGTGCCAAGAAATCAAATCAAACTTTTCCATTCTCGACTGTGCAAATTTAGAAACCATCTGGTCTTGTTTCAATGATACTGGCGGTGCAAGAGGGTGACGAATGAAATCCCATGAGTTTTCAAAAGAATCCCAATCACTTTTTGATAATTCAATATTCATCAAAACTAATTCATCAATTATTTTATTATTTTGCACCTTAATAATTGGTATTTTTGACACTTCACCAATCTCATACGTTATTGTCGTTCCTCCGAGCATATTTACAAAATATTGCGCAACTACACTATTTAACAATGCTAATAATGTATATGGCTGAGATGTGAAAACGCATGGTCCTGCTGCTGTAAAAAAGTCCAATGTATTATATCTAAAATTCAATTTATATGAAGTAATGTATGTCCACGTTAAACTAAATGGTTTAAAATAGTATTGTTTATTTCTAATTACTGCTTTATTATAATTTTTTAAATTATATCCATCATTTTTCCAATCTACAACATACTGATTATTTCCATACCACCTTCTGAATTCTCCGCCTTTGGTTATCGAATACCATTTGCAATTAGAGCATTTCTTTGTTAGATTTGAGTTATAATAGTTTATTTCAAACCATAATTTTAAGAACACATCATCATTAGCTGTACTCATTCCTTTCTTAACTTCAGATATCTCCCCTAGTGAATTACATTCAGTAAATGCTCTTAATGTATTATCACTTGCCCAATATGCTAATGGTGAATTAGGAATCATTTTTAACTTCTCTGTACATGTAAAATATACGTAATCTTTATTTAAATTTTCTGAAATTGCTTCTAGCACTTTTTTAGGTTGTAAATCAGCTCCATAATACTCCGATAAATTCAAAAATGTTCCCATTTCGTTAGTAACATTTTTTTTAAATGTAAATGTGCAAATTGGCACATATGCTTCATCAAAAAAAGCATGGTATTCTGGCTGTATCAATGAAGTAAATGTAGTATTTTCTAACATTTCGTCCCTTAACTTTGAAAAAGATGTTAGATACATCCAAGTGTATGATGTCATCATGCTAGCATAGCCATTATTCTTTAACATCCTAGCAACCTTTAACATAAATACTGAAAACAAATCCGATTTTCCGTTATTATAATTTTGCTTTATAAATTCTATCATCGTACTTATCATACCTGATGCACCCATATACGGCGGATTTATCACAACTGCATCATATTTCTTACTCATCACTTTTGCAATTTTAATTAACCCCTGTAGCTTTTCATGTGTTTCTTCACTTCCCAAACTTTCAAATGTAACCTGTCCATTATCATTCAAGTCATTGACAAATCTATCCAACAATTCCCAATCGCAGACATCTACATTCAGAATTGAACCATATTCCCTTGCATCAACAAATGTTTGAAGTAGATATTTTATCTGTTTCTCCGCCTTTGTTCTCTCTGTTTCAGGCATAGACGTACCAAAAAACTGTAAATGATTTTTCTCAATATCATTACTTTCCATGATTGCATAAACCTTTGGTGCCGGCTTTACATCATCTCTGCCTCTGAAGAATCGTCTGTTATATCCTCGTCCTTTCATCATGACTGCAAAATATGCAAGCTGGTATGCTCTCTTATCAATATCCAAACCATGAATGTTATGCTCTACAATATCAAATGCTGCTTCTCTCTTGTCATATCCGGTGCTTTCATAGATATCCATAAGCACATCAAACATAGCAATGAGTATATGTCCGCTTCCCATACATGGATCTATACAAGTAATGTCTATTGGCTTTAAATTCTTGTATGTTGTACGAATTTCTGCCAGTTTTACATTGACATCAGCCTCCTGCTCTGCTTCCGGCAGATAATATTTCCAGCCAAATCTTTCTGCTGTTGCCTTTTCGTCCACGCTCGGATCATTTGCACGCAGATGCTCTATCCAGATTCTTCCGACAGAGTTTTCTACCATATATCTTACAATCCAATCAGGTGTAAAGAGCTGGGTAGCTGCCGGTATTCTCTCTTTGGTGATTTTTACATTCTTTTTAAGTTTCGCAAATGTGTCATCTTTAAGCTCAGTATTATAGTACTGATACAACCATCCGATGATTTCTACCTGTCCTGTTGGATTGCCATTCTCATCAAGAGTTGATACATTAAAATCTGCTTCATCTACGCTATCAATAAGCATACGAATTACATCATCTTCATTCGTAAATGAGATGTTAAGCAACATTTCTGTATAGTCTTCTGTCTCTTCAAAAAGCCCCGGCAACACTTCATGAAGCAGATTACACTGCTTGATAAAGAGCATTCTGAATAAATCATCAAGCCTGTTATTCATCTTTGCATCAATGATTTCTTCTCTCTCTTTATCAGTGAAATCCCAGTCAATATCTGGAGCCATTGTTACCACATCAGGCTCATTCTTTCCTTCTTTTTCAGAAGAAAGCACACGAACTCTTACAGGATACATATAGTCATTCACTTCCATAAAACGGATAGCACAAATTCTGTTAAACCATGTATATGCCACTTCTTCCACTACCGCTTCAAAGCCTCTTGCTTGAATCTGGTCTACCAGTTTTCTTCTCTGCTCACACTGTTTTTTGTTAAGTGTTACTTCTGTTCCTGCCGCTGTCCTATATACCTCAAAATCTGCACCTTTTGTGATTGCTTCACTGCAATTATCCGGTGTAATTCCAAGCATACCAGCTTTATCCGTAACGGATGATATCAGCTTATTTCTTGCATCTATTGCAAATTTCTTAATAGCATTTTTGTTCATGTGCTATATCCTCCAATCAAGCTTATCAGCTCAATGTAATTATTGTGTCTTCTTCCAGTTCATTCATCAGTTTCTGCTTCATCTCGGCAAGGAACTTATCAATATCCTGTTCTGTCTCTATCGAATATGTTCTAGCCCCTGCTACATTGCTGATGGAAACATTCTTACGTCTCTTTGTCTTTACGTTAGTCGGTGCTGGTGTAGGACTAACCGGCTCTTTACCCGGTACTACCGGTGCAACAGGTGGTTCCGGTGCAGGCTGATGTGCCCTCTCATATTCATCAATCTCATCCAGACACTTGATTTTCAAAGTATCACTTTCCAGCTTGATATTCTTAATTGCAGCTATATCATTTGATTTTTTCAGCTTATCCCAGATTTCTTCAAACCTCTGATTAATACGCGGACGAAGTACCTCTGCAAATGGCTTAGTATCCAATACCTCTTTCACTTTAAGGAAGTCATCATGTACTAATGGATCCATGATGGCTGCTTCCTTTTCAAGCAATCCCATATGAAGGTTTTCAAACCTCTTGTTCAATTCTGGCAATCTCTGAATCCTACCGAAAGGCTTGCTGTCCTCCACGATAGTCTCTATCTCTTCAACTACTTTTAACAGCTCCTGATCACTTACATATGTCTTGCTGTTTCCAAAATATGCAAGGTTCTTCACTGCCGCTTCAAAAATCTTTCGCTGATCTCCCTTAAAGAAGTCAAATACAGGTGCAGTATCTTCTGCATCATCTAGCAGGTCATCTCTCTTCTTATCTACTGTCTTGAAGAACTCTGTAGGCTCATTGATATCAAGGATTTCAGCAAGTCTCTTTCTTGCCTCTTCCATCAGTCTCTTACAAGGATATTGCGGATTGATTCGGTATTCCACAAGGATGTCATCATATACTTTGACTATATCCTTGGCTCTGTTCTTGAAGCTGCTCATAATTTTGTCATCGTCATCGCTGGATACAGTAAATCCGAAGTAATCCTTCATAACTTCTTTTGCAGAGCGAATCTGTCCATCCGTTGCTCTTTCTCTGATGTCTACCAAGAGTTTCTCTACATATTCACGCTTTGTAATATATCTAACTAATTCATCCGAATTCGTTGAAAGCAATGACAGACTCTGACTGTTAAGAGTAAGAGACACTCTTCCCAACTTGAACAGCATTGCAACAAGCCACTGCACATCCTTTGGATCAAATCCATAAGGGGCTGCACCAAACTTATCCTGTAATGACTTGAGTGATGTCTTCATATGTCTGGCATTATTTAATCCGATTACCTGTACCACTTCCTCTAATGCAAGCTTATTCGGTGTGGTATCACTTGTGCCAAGGAAGCTCATCTGACCATCGCTATGCTTAAAGATTGCACTGATATCCGAAAGTTCCGGTGCTGTCTCCATATAAGTAAGCTTATTATATTTCATTGCCACGAGTTTACCGAGTGCTTCATTGATTCTCGTTACTGGCTCCTTAGCTGAAATGGTTGCCTTATCGCCATTTACATAGATGTCAGCATTCTTTAATGCGTCCTCAATAAAGATTCTGATTCTGTCCTTCTTCTCAATACGCTCATCCTCTTTTGCCCTACGGATGCTGTCAAAGCTGCCTCTGGCTCCGGACGCATTTTTGTTAAGGAATTTATATATCTTGATGGATTCTGTAATCTCATCAAGGAATGTACTGTCATTTGGTAGCTTTACAATCACACTGCTTTCCTGTGTTGAGAGAAGACGAAGTGCAGAGTCTACATAATCTCCGCCATAAGGTGTAATTACTGTCACTCCTATATCGTTAGACTGATTGCCCTTAAAGAATCGGTCATCCACTTTCTGATTAAATGTAAACAGATATCTGTTGCTGTATCTGTATTTCTTCTCTGTATAAATTTCCTCGAAGATAACTGTAGAAGCCTCTCCGATGATTTCTCCCATCTCTACTGACTCGTTATTAATGGCATTATTGATTTCCTGTTCCTCGTTTGTCAGGAAGATGTATATTTCACCATTCTTCTGTACAAGTGTCTCTTTGATCAGTTTCTTTAATGACTCTTCAATCTTAGAACGGACTTCAATTCTGTCATCATCAATATTGGAAATCATAAGCGTGGTAAGGTTATCCACATTTGCCTTGATTTCCTTGACATATTTAATCATAAAGAGCACTTTCAAAAGCTCTACATCGAACTCATCCAGCTTACTGTTATTCTCTGCATCTGAGATTACCTGACTGTGCTGGTGGTCAATAAACTTATGTAATGGATCATAGAAATAGCTGAATGGAATCAATACCCCATCCTCTTTATCCATTACTCTGATTGCTGACTCCTGAAACAGTGCAAGCATAGAGCGTGACTGATCAGACAGATGCTTTCCACTTGCGCCATGTGTTCTGACGGCAGTAAGTACCTGTCCCAAAAGATTGAACTGATATGGTATGAACGGATAGCAGTCTGCAAAATCTGCCTTATCTGCATACAGCTTCTTGTCTGCTGTATCTGCTGTAAATGTAATAAGATTCTTAATAATAGATTCTTTCTGCTCATAGAGCAGTCTAAGTATCTGCGTCGCTGTCTCATTCTTTGCAAGCACACGCTTACGGATTACTTCGTCAACATTGGATGCTGAAAGAGAAAGTCTTGTATCAAAACGTCCCTGAATCTTAGAGAAATCATTTCCCTTTGTCTTTGTAATAGAGTCAATATCCTCCTGACTTGTTACGATAACCCATGCCTTACCTTTGCAGGCTGTTCCAAGATCTTCCACAATTGTCTGGAGATTGAGCATAAGCTGTGTATCATCTGCAATATACTGACCGATCTCATCAACTAAGAAGATAACATGATGATTTGGTCCTTTCTTCGCACAATACTCCTGCACAAGTGATACAAACTTCTCGATACTGAGGTCATAGTTTCCCTTTGCATTTTTGCACCAGTTACGGGCTGCCTCCTCACTCATGAAATTAATCTCGACTAATGTCTTTACTACTTTATCCTGAATAACTGCAAATGCCTGTCTTTTTTTCTCCCAAGGTGCACCTGCATTTTCCTCGAACGTCTCTTTGAACTCTTCAAATCTGCCCTCGTTATCCAACTGACGTTCAAATTCTGCAAGATAAGGAATGGAACCACAATATCCCTGCATCTCATTGAAAACCTTCATAAACACTTCAACGATAGCCTCCTTGCCGGAGCCTACCTTTGCAGAACCCTTTGAATCAATATTGAAAAGCATGACGTCTGACTCAATTGTTCCAGCCTTTGTCATCTCTGCAATAAGCATCGGATCTTCTATCTTTTTACCATCTGTAAAATACTCAATAGCTCTTTTACCTTCTACTGTGCTATTTTTTAATAAATAGGACAATATTTTCAGGAAGTGAGATTTACCACTTCCAAAGAATCCGGAAATCCAGACACCCATCTTATCTGTATATCCATCTACACCTTTTTCATAATTATTAAAGAAATCTCTAAAATGCTTCAGAAGTTCTTTGGTCACTACATATTCATCTAATTCCTGATATACATTTTCTTCATCCGACTGACCTACTTTAATAACGCCCTTGATGTCTCGATCAATCTTCTTCTCAAACATATTCTTTATCTGCATCGTTTTCCTCCCCTACACTAAACGGAACGCTCTGTAATAATTACGCGAGTCCATAGTCCCAAATAGTTTTAAATCCTGTCCACTATATTCTCCCGGATAAAAAAGCACAACTGGCACAGTGTCAAGCACCTGATGTAAATTATTCAATATATTATGGCTAGCTATAATAGGATGGCACTTACCCACTCCGGTAAGAAATACCACACTGTCTGTCAAATCTTCCTGCAATATTCTGGATATGATTAAATTCAGCTCATTTGTCTCATCCAGTCCCAAAGTTTCCACCAGGCTGTCTGCCATATCAAAGAATCCATTTTCCTTTTCCAAATCAAAGAATGCTTCCAAATACCCTTCCTCCTGCAATATCTCAATCATAAGATGAAACAGGTCAAACTCGACTATTCTGAAATCTTTGTTTCCGTTGTTTATTCTATCTTTAAGATACGCTATATGATTTCTCACATACAGCTCCTCTCTTGGATCATAATCGAATATATAATATCCGACTTCATTTCCAAGTCCTTTATTCTCTCTAAACGACTTTTCTGATATTTTGTCTTCTATCTGGTTCAGTCTATCATCCAAACTTAACTTTGCCATGTTCAGGCTCCTTTCACAGCTTTCAAGTATTCTCCCAATCCATTTGCAGTCAACAATTCCTCTGTGCGATAGTCAATGTGAATTGGTCTGATTGTTCTTGGTTTTACGCTACTTTCAAGCAAACCTGCTTCAAACATCATTCTTACGAAGCACTGTTTTAATTTGCGTACAGCAGTGTCCGTCCATCCTGCCACAACATCACTCTGCAATGCTTTATCCGAAAAGAATACATTCAAATCCCGGTCCGTAATTTCTTTTTCACCAAGTCTGATTTTTTCATCATATACTTCATGAAGAAATTCAAAAAATAGACGACTATCCATAAGGATTGCAATTAAGTTTAAAATCTTTGCTGTCTCCACATCACAAGTGGTAAAAGCCTGAAGCACTGCTTCCGGTAAAGCAGATACTCTGCGGTAAGTACCATTTAATACCTCATATGCACGATATTCTGCTTTTACCTGATAGATATTCTCTTCCCATGCTATCTTTCGAATATCTTCCTTGCTACATCCATCCAGGATATAGCCTGCTGTCTTTCTGGACTCCTGTAACCAGAATAATTTTGATGTAAGTCCTGCGCTATATACTAACTCTGCCATTTTGAGCTCTCCAATACGGTTATTTTTCTTTGTCTTTTACAAATTCGCAAATATCGCCTTGCGAAACGTTCTCTTGTTTCTTTGCCGGCTTTCTCTGATATACCCCCGGCTATCCTAAAAATCAAAATCATCCGGATCCAACCCTGCATCCTCCAGAGCTTCCCGTCTTTCATCCTCATCCATATCTTCCAACTCATCCCTATCAAGCCCGGCTATTGCAAGGTCAAACTCCTGATCATCCTCTTCCTCTGAATCATCCACTTCGTCATGATCCCCGAACACAACATCATCCATAACCGAATACTCGTATGCATTCATTTTACCATCACCATCGAAATCAAAACCTTTATCATAAAATCTTCCATCTGAACCTAACATACGCATCATCCTCCCATTCATTTACTTGCTAATTTACTTAATTACTAAACTATCATTTACTCTTCCATCCCTAATAAATATAAGAGATATCTAGATGGTTTCCTTACCAGTCACCTTCATCGCCATCTTCCATATCATCTTCGATGGCATCATCCACGCCAGTTGCATAATCGTCATCCCGGTCGTACCGGTCCTGATCATAATCACCATCCATGTAGACATCATCGTAACCACTATCATAAGAATCGTACGAATGGCTGCCATTATACTTACTGCTCGAACTGCTTGGCTTGTAGCTACTAGATGACGAACTAGAATTAGCACTGCTGCTCGAACTATTTGACGAAGAACTGCTGCTTGTCGTACTGCTCGATGTAGAATGGCTGTACGAACTGCTTGTTCCATATGTTGCTTTTCTACGCTTTGCATACGTATCATGCTGATAGCAGTAGTCCCCCTCGTGTGTGACTGTCCTGTTGCATCCGGCAAATGCACACGTTGCATCATCTTTTCCGTTACTTTCCAAAGCATAGCAGATTCCAAGTATCGCTATCATACCGATTATCAACAATACTACCTGACCTGTGGTTAAATGCCTGTACTTCATAATGATTACCTCCGTGAATCTTTCGACTCAATGCTTTTTGTTTCCGTTTCTTTGTATCTCCATCCTATACAAAGAAACCGTCATAAATCAGTACTTGCACTATGAATATTCATACTTTTTTCGACCCAAAAATATGCTTTTATTTTACACCAAAACGACAAAAAGTGGTAGTGCTATGTTCAGAACTAGAGCCGCCACTCTTTTAGGTATTATCTTCTCTCTGCACAGAATTCTCCGGTCAAATAATTTTTATTGCATATATTTCACCTTACGAAATGCCCGCTTCCTTCCGCATATCCCACACGTATAATTGCGGTAATACTTCGTGAATTCGCACTGTTTTTTTCTTTTTATAATCTGTCCACAATTCTCGCATACAAAACAATATTTATAATCAAGTCTCTTAGAGGCGATGTAATTCTCCACGCCCTTCTCCTCGCCGGAGGTGGTTCGTTTTATGTGATATCCATATTTCTTATTCATGATATTCGCATATATGAGCCACAATCCGGTATGTCCCTTACAGCCTTTGCAGGTATGTAGTATCTCATGGATCATAGTTTCCTTGCAGGCTTGTTCGGATATACGCTCATCCTCGATCAGTCTGGCAGCAATCTGTATAATGCATGTTCCATCCGGATTTTTCGTGCACATTCCCCATCTTGTTTTTGCGCGGCGGTTTATAGCCCATGAGACAATATTTCCCGGCTCGATACCTGCGCCAAGAACTTCATCTATACACACCTTCTGCAGCATCTCAAAATTCTTCATATATACATCCTTTATTTCGTCGTTACACCGTCTTTTGCGTTTCCGTTTCTGACATAAGAAATTCCCGGATATTTCCCTTACCAGTCCCCTTCGTCTCCATCCTCGATATCTTCCTCGATGGCATCATCCACACCGGTTGCATAATCGTCATCCCGGTCGTACCGGTCCTGATCATAATCGCCATCCATGTAGACATCATCGTAGCCGCTATCGTAAGAATCATGCGAATGACTGCTGTTATACTTGCTGTTCGAACTGCTTGGCTTGTAACTGCCAGACGATGAACTGGAATTCGAACTGCTGCCCGAACTATTTGATGAGGAACCGCTGCCTGTCGTACTGCTTGTTGTAGAATGACTGTGCGAGCTGCTTGTTCCATATGCAGCCTTTCTGCGCTTTCCTGGTGTGTTGTGCTGATAGCAGTAACCGCCCTCCGTCGATACCGTGTTATCGCATCCTGCAAATGCACACTTCGGATCTTCTTTTTCGGTCAAAGATACGAAGAATCCGATTATTGCGAACACTATGATAACTCCAAGTATTGCATATCCTGCTGATTTCTGATTATTATTTCCGCTCATAATGATAACCTCCGTGAATCTTACGACTCCATGCTTCTTATTTCCGTTTCTTTGTATCTCCATCCTACGCAAAGCAACTGTCATAAATAAGTACTTGCATTATGAACATTCAAGTATTATCTTCTCTTTTTGTAACATAAAGTTATATCACAACCCCGTTGCAATGATCCACTTCATGCTGAATAATCTGTGCCACCCAGCCGGAATATTTTCCATGCTGCTTCTTGAAATGCTGATCGAGGTAATCGACTTCTATCTCCTGATATCTCGTACATGGGCGTGTCCCGTCGAGCGACAGACATCCCTCTTCCACCTGATACGCGCCTGTTTTCTTCGTGATAACCGGATTCACCATCGCGAATTGGAACGGTCCGCTTGCCACGACGATGATATTCTTCTTTACGCCGATCATATTTGCCGCCATGCCGACGCAATGGTCCAGATTCGCCCGGAGTGTATCGAGCAAATCTTTTATAACCTGTTTATCTGCTTCCGTTGCATCCACCGATTTCTGTGCCAGAAACAGCGGATCCCGCATAATTTTCTTTACCATATTTATCCTTTCAGTTCAATTACACATACAAAATTATTAGAGCCATGCCTCTCTTACAGATACATTTCCTGCAGCCGCTTAATCTCTGATTTCATCATATCTACCGTGCGCTCGGGAGCCACGATCTTCACTCCCGGGATTGCCATGATCCAGCTAAGGAACAATTTGCTGACGGATACCCGTACCCGGACTGTGAAATGTTCTGCGTCGGTCTTCATGAGTGGAATATCGGTTCCGAACCGGTCAATGATCACATTTGCGGCATGGTTCTCACACAGGAGCGTTACTGTTTCCAGATTGCCATCGAACATGCCGAAGAGCCTGTTCGTGTACTCCGACATCTGCATTTTCGAGAATTCCTCTTTTCCTTCCCGCTCCTCATAGACCACGGATACATCTGCCATCTTATCGACGCGGAAATGCTTAATCTTGTATTCTCTGTTGTCATATCCTACCAGATAGTATTTCTCGTCATCCCAGCACAGTGCCCACGGGCTGACACTATAGTAAGCCCCACCATGCTTCAATTCCATCTTCTTATCTGCCGTCCATGTGAAATATTGGAATTTGATCTGGCTCTCCTCATTTAACGCTTCGTGAATCTTATCCACGCTGTAATAGATGCGTTCGTTCATCGTCTTCACGCGTCCATTTACATTGACCTGACGTGCCAGCTTCTTCGCCTCGTATTTGCTTGCGTAGCTCTCGAGCTTCGCAATCAGCTCGTCGGATTTCTTCTCTGTGATGAATCTGGAGGACTGCACCGCATCTACGAGAAGCTTCAGCTCGACAAGCTGGAATTGCCGGCTTGCAACCTTATAATGGTAGGTCTTGCCATATTGCATGCCTATGATATCCAGACCAAACGTGCGCAGATTCTCGATGTCACTGTACAGGCTCTTCCGCTCTGCTGTGACATTGTATGCTTTCAGTTTCTCAACGATTTCGTTCAGTGTCAGGTCATGATCTTCGTCTGTCTCTTCGAGCAGAATCTTCATCAGATACATGATTTTTAGTTTCTGGTTGAGTCTTGGTCCCCGGACAATCTTCTTTTTTTCCTGATTTTCTGTTTTCTGTTCTGATGTGTTATCCATCGTGTTATCCCCTTCTTATAGTATAATCTATGACTCTTCCAAGCCGTTACCTGCATCAGCTTTGTGTTTATCTTATTTTACACTAAAATAGCAAAAAGTGATAGCTGGAAATTCAGATCAGCTTCTATCTCTCCCCACTTGACAAATATCCTCCCACCCGTTAGAATACAGAAAGTGTCCGGAATCATACCGGACACGCAATCACATACCAAAACCCTTTACGGGAGTGGATTTTTTAAGAGAATTCTTTTTTCGCCACACAGTATATTTGCTGTGTGGTTTTTTTATGCAAGACAATCCTTCTTGCCCTGCCCGGCAGACGGGTTTGCTCTGCCCGCAGGCAGGATGATATACACAACAATTACGAAGGAGTGAAAAATATGAACCACAATTTTATGAAAGAAAAACCGATTTTACCATTGGTTATCTCGATGTCATTGCCGATGGTTATTTCCATGGCGATCAATTCCCTATACAACATCGTCGACAGCTATTTCGTGGCGAAGATCAGCGAGGATGCCATGACTGCAATCTCGCTTGTATATCCGCTGCAGAATCTGATGACTGCGATTGCGGTTGGATTCGGTATCGCGATGAATGCAAGAATTGCATTTTGTCTTGGCGCGAAGGATCTGGAGAAAGCGGACGAGGCAGCGGTCACAGGCATGTTCTTAAGTATGATCCACGGAATCATTCTGATGGTTGCCTGTATGGCCGGTATGCCGCATTTTCTGAGACTTTATACGAAGGATGAAGCAATCATCGAGATGGGACTTACCTACGCCAACCGCGTATTCGTGTTCTCGGTCATCATCATGCTTGGAATCTCGCTGGAGAAGATCTTCCAGTCGGTCGGCAGAATGAAGGTTTCCATGCTCAGTATGATGTGCGGTTTTATCTCCAATATCGTACTCGATCCGCTGATGATCTTCGGCATCGGACCATTTCCGAAGATGGGGATGGCGGGAGCCGCTTACGCAACCGGAATCGGACAGACGATCACATTACTTGTCTATGTGCTATTCTGCATCTTCCGTCCGTTGCCGCTGTCCTTCAAGCGTAAGAACCTGTCGTTTAACAAGGCATTGCTTGGGAATCTGTACACCGTCGGCATTCCGGCTTCCCTGAACATGGCGCTGCCGTCGCTCATGATCTCCTGTCTGAACGGTATCCTGACAGCATTTTCGGAGAAATACGTCCTCGTACTTGGTGCTTATTATAAGCTGCAGACATTTATTTACCTGTCTGCAAACGGAATCATCCAGGGAATCCGCCCGATCATCAGCTTCAACTACGGTGCCGGTGAGAAGAAACGTGTCCGGCAGATCTTCCGGACTACACTCTGTCTGACCGCCGGTGTAATGGCGGTCGGTGTGCTGCTCTCCCTGCTCATACCGGGACAGATGATCGGACTTTTCACCGACAATGAGACGACGGTTGAGATCGGTGTCAAGGCACTCACGATCATATGCATCGGATTTATCATCTCGGCAGTTTCGGTCACCTGTTGCGGTGCGCTCGAAGCCCTGCAAAAGGGAATGGCGTCCCTGCTGATTTCGTTGTCGCGTTATGCCGTTGTCATGATACCTGCTGCCTTTGTTTTAAGCCGCGTCCTCGGTGCCAATGGAGTCTTCTGGGCATTCCCGGTCACAGAGACCATCTCCGCGGTTGCTGCATATGCGATTTACCGCCTAATAAAATTGTAACCGGTGTTCCACGAGTGTATCGCCCACATACACAAGCCGCAGTGTGAAAAACCTTGGATCGTCTGACAGGATCTGCTTCAGGAATATGGCGTCTCCGCTCCAGGTCGGAAGCTCCGGCACCTGTGTTTTATCCACCCAGACCAGATCCCCCTCATTGCAGGTGATCAGCTCTCCGGTAAATCCGTCTGCCGTGAACAGGCACATCAGCTCTGGCTCACACTCGTTGCTGATAAATGTAATCAGCCCGCGGAACCGGTACGACGTAAGTGTCAGCCCTGTCTCTTCCTTTACTTCACGAAGCAAACATTCTTCCGGTCCTTCGCCTTCTTCGGCATGTCCGCCGACACCGATCCATTTATCCTTATTGATATCTTTCTTTTTCTTCGTCCGATGCAGCATGAGGTATTTCCCATCCTGCTCGATATAACATAATGTTGTCATTCTCATAGTGATTCCACCCCACGTTTCAACCGCTCCATACCGTCTTTTAACAACGCTCTTGGACAGGCGATATTCAGTCGCAGGAATCGGTCTCCATCCCCGGAGAATCCACTTCCGGCAGACAGGAACAATCCCGTCTTCTTGCGGATGCGGTGTGCGATCTCGCGCGAACTTCCCGGAAGATCCTTGCAGTAGATCCATAACAGGTAGGTTGCCTCCGAAGAAAGAATCTCCACCTCCGGTATCTGTTCCTTCACATACTGAACTGCATATTGCTTGTTCTCGTAGATATAGGCACGGAGCGCATCTAGCCAGTCTGCGCCCTTGGTAAATGCCGCGATTGCCGCGTCAACCGCAAATGCATTCGGCTCTGCAACTTCATCAGTGTTGATCCCACGCCATACCTTATGGCGAATCACCGGATTCGGTACAGAGATGGCTGCCGTCTGCAAACCTGCCAGATTGAATGTCTTCGTCGGAGCTATACAGGTAATACTGTTATCCCGGCAGATATCGGATACCGATGCAAACGGAATATATCCGCATCCCGGATCTGTCAGATCACAATGAATCTCATCCGAAAGCACAATCACATGATTCTTTGCACATAATACACCGATTCGTTCCAGCGTCGCTTTGTCCCAAATCTTTCCAATCGGATTGTGCGGGTTACAGAGAATCAGCAACGTCGTCTGCGGATCTGCGAGTTTCTTTTCCAAGTCTTCAAAATCAATATGATATGCATTTCCATCAAATACAAGCGGACTTTCTAACACCTGTCTGCCATTATTCAGAATCGAGTTAAAGAATATATTATACACTGGTGTCTGCACCAGTACCTTTTCGGCTGGTGTTGTCAGCTTCCGCACAATCGACGAGATTGCCGGTATAACACCGGTACAAAACATCAGCCAGTCCTTCTCCATTGTGAAATCATGGCGGATCTTCCACCAGTCGATATACGCCTGATACCATGCATCCGGAATCTCTGTATAGCCGAAACAACCATGCTGCGCACGCTTGCTGATTGCTTCCATAATTGCAGGCGCTGTTTCGAAATCCATATCCGCTACCCACATCGGAAGCTCACCTTCTGCCACGTTCCATTTCATGGAATTCGTATTGGAACGATCAACTATTTTATCAAAATCATATGCCATAATATCTTCTCCATCTGCAATATTCATATCATTTGTCACCTCGCGATAGTGTGATGACCTACGTACACATCAACCTGCTTCATTATAGCCTTAATCTTACTTCGGAGCATGATCCCTCGTCTCTTTGATCTCTTTACAGATAATCTCTGTATCCGCAGGGTTCACCCGCTCCGGCTCCATGATGAGCGTTCCGATGGAATCTGCCCGTATCACACCGGACGTCGGATTGATTACGCTGTCGATACCGCCCTGTATCTCCACATCGACGGTCGAATACTCAAACGCAAGCGTTGTATTGACGAGCTTGCAGTTCTTCATCACAAGATTCTCAATATAACACATGCCCTGCAGGCTCTCGATCGTACAGTTAATCAGTGTCAGATTCTTCGAATTCCAGCCCAGATATTCGCCGGAAATCACCGAATCATAGACAGTCACATTCTCACTGTTCCAGAATGCATCCTTCGAGAGCAGCTTCGCATTGTGGATCTCCACATTTTTTGCTCCATCGAACGAATAATTTCCCGCAAGCTGGAAGTCCTGAATCTTCATGTTCTCGCAGTCCATCGCGAAATAATCGCCCTTTGCCATCACGTGATCGAGTGTCACATCTGTACAGTGCCACAATGTCTCTAAAGCATTTGGAAGGGCAACTTCTTTGAGCGTCAGTCTGCGACAGCGCCGGAAATTCTTCGGTGCCTCGATCAGCGCGCGCTCGACTGTCATATCATCGGTGTACCAGACACCGGCACGCGCCATTTCCGCCCATGTGCCGTCTTTCACCGCAATATTCTTACTGTACCAGAGCGGATATTTCCACTGGAAAATGCTCCCTTCCAACGAAATATCACGGCTCTCCTTAAGCGGGGATTCTCCTTCCCCGAAAATCGTATCTTGAATGGACAGATGCTCCGCACCAAACAATGGGCGTTCGCCCTCGAAATATGTCTGTCTGATCTGCTTTTCCATCTTGTTTCATCTCCTGTATCAATAATTGTTCTCTTACGTTATACCACCTACACCTACCTTTAGGTCAAGAGCAAATTAACAATTCTCATTTCTTTTATTGACAATATAGATTCCCACACAGACAAGTGCAAGCGAAATTATGCTCAGTACACCAAATGCCTGCTCCCGCTCATCCAACAGCCATGCGGATAAGATCACACCGAACACCGGATTCATGAATCCGAACACTGCCACCTTCGATACCGGATTGTATTTTAAGAGCAGTCCCCACAGCGAGTAGGCAACGGCGGACACAAACGCCAGATACACAAGAATTCCGATAGCGGATGCTGATACCGCACCCATCCGTCCGCCAAGCAGCAGACCACACAGGATCAAAATGATGCCACCTGCGATGAACTGATAGCCGGAAAGCATCACCGGATTATGCTTTGCAGAATATCGCTTCAGGAACACGGATGAAAATGCGTAGGCAATCGTCGATAACAGGATAAAGCCCTCTCCATTTGCCTGCATATGGAAGTCTACGCCATTTAAGTTAATCAGCACTACACCCGCAAATCCGATCAGACAGCCGATCATCTGTCTGGCATGGATCGTCTCCTGCCGGAACAGACACCCCGATACAAGGATTGCGACAAACACATTGACTGCCTCTATAATCGACGCCTTCACGCCGCTTGTATGTGCCAGTCCGATATAGAAGAACATATACTGTGCGACTGTCTGCAGAAGCGACAACCACAGAATCTTCCCTGCCGCGCCCTGCTCCGGTTTCAGAAACCGCCGCTCAAGCATACTTCCGAGCACGATTGCCAGTATGCCCGCAAGCAAAAAACGCATACCCGCAAATAAAATTTGCGATGCCGTATCCAGAGAATTGATCTCCCACAGCTTATAACCGATCTTGATACACGGAAATGCGCTTCCCCACAGGAAGCAGCAAAGCATCGCACCAAGCCATACTACAACCGGTTTCTGCATCCATTCTGTTTTTTCTTGTTCGTTCTTCATCGTCTATTCTCCATTTTATCCCTGAATGTCAATGTCCTATATCATCAACGATTCCATATTATATATCATAGTTAAAAAAATGCCAACCAAAATAAGTTTCCACCAAATCCCAGCCGGCAAGCCTTGATGAATCCTAACCGGATTGGTATAATAACGATATGAGTAACGTAGCAGTCATAGCAGAATTTCATCCATATCACAACGGACATCACTATCTCTTCGAGGAAGCGATGTCTCTTTCACATGCCGACCACGCAATTGCGCTGATGAGCGGAAATTTCTTGCAGCGTGGCAGTATCGCCCTGTGGGACAAATACACACGCGCGGAAATGGCGGTTGCGGATGGATTTGACCTGTGCTTAGAGCTTCCGTTTGTGTATGCGACCGGAAGTGCCGGAGATTTTGCGGATGGTGCTGTCGCAATCTTAAAGAACCTTCATGCGATTGACTATCTGGCGTTTGGCGTTGAAGAGGCAGAACCGGACGTATTTGAACAGGTGGCAGAGTTTCTGACCGAGGAACCGGAGAACTATCAGCTTGCCTTAAAGCAGGCATTAAAAGTCGGAGTTTCCTACCCGAGAGCGAGACAGACTGCAATCGCCGCAATCTGCGGAGATTCGGCAGCCGCGCTTCTTAAGGCACCAAACAATACGCTCGCGCTCTCCTATCTGTGCGCGATTAAGAAGCTACATGCCAATATCAGACCAATCTTTATCAAACGGATTTCAAATGACTATCACGATACCGATCTACAGGCACAGATCAGCTCGGCAACTGCCATCCGGACAGCCCTTGCGAAAGGAACGGACTTTTCAGCACTTGCCGCACAGGTTCCACCGGCAACCTATTTGCGCATGGAGACACCCGACCACACCTATCTGTCGGATGCAATGCTGACACCTTTCGTACAGGCTTGCAGACTTCGGGAACCGGAGCTTTCGGATATCTGTGATATCTCCCCGGCACTTGCGGATAAACTGCAGCATGCCCCATATCCAATCGACTATGAAGTGCTTGTCGAGCAGTTAAAGACGAAGGACATCACAAGAAGCCGCATCGCCCGGGCGCTCCTGCATCTGCTGCTTGGCTATACCGAGTCCGACCGGCAGAAGTTTATCGGATCCGGCTATGCATGTTATGCAAATATACTGGCGCTGAAAAAGGAATCCAGCAGCTTGATCCGGCAGCTACATGAATCATCTATGATTCCAGTCATCACGAAGAAAGCTGATTTTGACACTATACTTTCCGCCTATCCTGCCATTGACACAGAACTCGCACGCACCATGTGGCAATACGATCTGCGTGCAACTGAACTTTACAACTGCATCTACTATAATCATTACGGCATCACACTTCCGAACGATTATACAAGAAAACTCCCGGTTCTATAACACCTTCCACGTTCATACATTTTATTATGGAAGATATGGGAGTTTTTCTATGCTATTTTGTCTGATTATTTTTCTTCTGACACTCATCGGGGAAAATCAGGTCGTAGTCACCGGGGCACGTGCCGGACTTATGCTCTGGTTTCACGATGTCCTGCCCCTGCTTCTTCCCTTTATGCTCTTATCAAACCTCTTCGTCCTGAAAATCCGCACGAAAAAAACAGGCGCCGCCTATGCGATTCCTGTCTTATTCCTGCTCGGACTTCTATGTGGCTATCCGCTCGGTGCAAAGATGGCTTCCGACTTCACGAAGGAAGGCTATATCAAGCCATCCACCGCCACGATACTGCTCCCTCTGTGTAATAACATCAGTCCAATGTTTCTGTCCGGCTATATCGGTCACACTGTGCTGCAGGATCGGTTTCCGTTCTGGTTTCTGCTTGTAGTTCTCTATGTGCCGTATGTGCTTGTCACATCCATCGTATTTCTTGTTTTTCATGTGATCAAGAAACATAAATATGCATCCGCATTCTCCAAACTGCATCCTGCATCCAAAGAAGCTGCCATTACCAGTCATTTATCACCCCCATCTGTACATACCTATAAATATCCCCAGAAAGGTGTATCTCAGCAAGCCATATCCATGCAGACAAACGATCTGCTGTTACAATCCGTCATTCAGATCACCTATGTCGGTCTGTACATCATGATCTGTTCCATCCTGTTTGCACTTGTCTGCGCCATCCCGGGCCTGCCACAGGATGTATCGACCGTCCTGTGCGGCATACTCGAGATCACTCAGGGAAGCACCGTGCTTGCCGCAAGTGCATTTCCCCTTGCAAGCAAAACAGCCCTGATTCTTGCGTGTACCTCGTTTGGCGGCATCTCTGCCTTTCTCCAAACCTTACAGGTCACGAAAAAATCCGGGCTGTCCATGATTTATTATTTCGTTGTCAAATGTATCTGTGGATGTATGACTGGTTTTGCAATGTATCTCTTACTCGTCTAAGAAATCATCAAAATCATCGTCGTCATCCTCTTCCTCGTCACGCTCGCCGTATACGTCGACATCGTCATCGTCCTCTTCTGGCTCTTCCTCATCCTCAGCGGCTTCCTCCTGATAGCTTGGAGCTGGCTGTGGTGCCGGAGCTGGAGCTGGCTCATTTGAGAATGCGCTGTCAAGATCATCCGTCTCCTCATAAGACATGTTAGAAGAAGCAGTGAACATATTGATGTTCGTATCCATCTCTGTCATATTTGTCTCGATCACATACGTATCGTTCTCCAGAGACTCGATCAGAACACGGTAATTTTCCTTCTCCATGTCATGAATCTTCTGGAAGATATCACGCATTTCTGTAAGCTTGTCCTTTGTATAATACATTGCACCCAGACGGATCTCATTTGCTTCCTCAGAAGCTTGATCTACGATCTGCTGTGCCTGATTTCTGGCATTCTCCAGAATCTCGTCTGCACGAATGTTGGCAAGACGTGTGATCTCGTTCTGTTCAATCATACGATTTGCTTCATTGACTGACTCTGTGATAATCGCATCGGAACGGGTTCTTGCATCGGCAAGAATCATTTCCTTGTTACGCATAATCTTCTTACAACGTTCAATCTCGCCTGGAAGCTTTAACTCTAATTCATCCAACATAGAGAGAAGCTCTGGCTTCTGTACTGAAATCTTTGTCTGTGACAATGGCATTGGCTTACAATTTTCAATGTATACCTTGATCTCCTCGATCATACTTTCAACGCCTTTTTTACCCATCTTAAGAATCCTCCTATGACCTCTTTATATCCAACTCATTCATTCGCTCGATTAATTTGGGAATAATGCACGCGGGAACAAATTCAGTCAGGTCAACACCATACCTTGCATATTCCTTTACCACGCTGGAACTCAGATACGAGTACTGCGTGCTTGTCGACAAAAACACAGTGTCGACATCCTTGGCAACCATGCGGTTGCTCTGTGCCATCTGCATCTCTAAATCAAAATCTGTTAAGGCACGAAGTCCCCGGATGATCACGTTCGTATTCTTCTGACGGACGAAGTCCACCAGCAAACCGTCAAACGATTCTACCGATACATTTTCAATCTCGGAAACTACATCTTTCAACATATTAACACGTTCTTCCAAAGAAAACAATGGTTTTTTCGATGTATTATTCAAAACTCCGACAATTACATGGTCGAATATCGCCGCTGATCTGCGAATGATATCCAGATGTCCAAGCGTAACCGGATCAAAGCTGCCCGGGTAAACTGCTATGCTCATACGTTCTCCTTCTGCATCAAAAAGATATGCTTGTTCGTCTTATAATGCTTATCTTTTGTTATTTCAAATCCAAGTGCATCCACATACGAGAAATCCTCGTCCAATGCGGCTTCCACTACAATCAGGGTATCTGTCGTAAATTTCTTTGTGGAAAGCACCTCTAATACTCTGCGCTCCAGTCCCTTGCTATATGGAGGATCCATAAAGATCACATCATAATCAATTTCCGGCAGGGATGAGACAAAACTTACCGCATCAAACTTCCGCACCTGTGCCTTATCTGCAAGCTTCGTGAATTTCAGGTTATCCTCGATACATGCGGCTGCATTTTTTGCCTGCTCGACAAAGGTACAGCTCTCTGCCCCACGGGACAGCGCTTCAATTCCGATGCCGCCGCTTCCTGCAAATAAATCCAAGAATTTTGCCTGCGGCACATACCCGGTCAGCATATTAAATAATGTCTCTTTGATCCGGTCTGTCGTCGGTCGCGTCTCCAGACCTTCTATCGTTTTTAACGGCAGACTACGTGCCGTTCCAGCTATTACACGCATATTCTTCTTCCTTTTACTATTTATTTTAGAATGCCTGGACTATATGCCATGTTCATCCTGATCAGTTTTCTCCATGCATCTGCTTTTTGAGCCATTTTCCTGTCTCAGAATAATCCTCGTCTGTCCAGCCAGATGTCTTTGTACAGGACGAATCAATCAAGGATGACGTCTCTGCCTTGTTCGATAAGTTCCATGCGGCATAAGACAGATTGTTGGAATCAATCAGATCAAACCATTTTGCTGCCTGATCGTAATCAATCGCACCATTTCCAGATGCATCGCAGATGGAAAATTCACTGACAAAGATCGGCAGTCCTTTGGAAAGCGCCGTTGTCACTTTGTTCCGGATGTTATCCGTATGTGTTGCCGCATAGAAATGAACGGCATACATGATATTGTCATATCCGGTAACAGGATCTTCTGCCGCAATATCTACATCCTGTGACCATGTTGGTGTTCCTACGATGATCAGGGCATCCTTCGTATTCTTGCGGATAATCGGAATCACCTCTTCCGCATAGGATTTTACGTCTGCCCATGTCGTTCCACCATTTGGCTCATTACAGATTTCATAAATCACATTATCATAATCTTTATACAGAGAAGACATTTCTTCAAAAAATGCCTTTGCCTCTTCTTTATAGGTCTGTGGATTCTGGTCACCTAATACATGCCAGTCGATAATAACATACATACCAAGGTTCGTTGCTGCATCCACACCCGTTTTCACCAATTCCTTTAACTGCTTCTGGTCACCACCGGTGCAATATCCGTTATTTTCACCGGAATACATCGCGATACGAATCAGATTTGCACCCATATCATCACGCAGACTCTGGAACGCATCCTGATTCACATATTCCGGGAACCACGCGATACCATGTGTACTGACACCCTTTAACTGATATTTGTCTCCATTTTTATCAACAATATCCGTTCCCTTCAATGTAAGCTTGCCATGATTGTCAACTGGGGTACCGCTCTCCGGCTCTGTCTTTTCCTTCGGCTTCGTCTCTTCCTTTGCCTCCGTTGCCTCTGTTGTTGAAGACGCACTGCTTCCTTTGTATTCTTTTCCATCTACATACAGCACGGCGCTGTCACAGATGGCCTTCAGATCTGCCTGTGAAGGCACAGTTACGATGACGCCGATATCCTTCAGATTGCCGTTTGCTGGAACCTCTGCATTGTAATCCACACACTTTACCGATAATGTCGTTCCATCCAGCTTGAATGTTCCATTCCATGAGCTATCTAATGTCGTCTTATCTGGCACCGTCATCCGAATCTCCCAGTTTTTCAGTGCACCGCTTGTCTTGTTCGTGATCGTTGAATCGAGCTGTCCGCTGTATCCGTTTGCACTCTCCCACGAATTGCTGTTGGTCACTTTGACAAAACAATCCTGTGTCGCCTGCGCCTCTGTTGTTGCCGCTTCTGTCGCATCCGAGGCTGTCTCCGGCGTTGCCTCTGTCTCCGTCTGGATTGCCTCCTCGGAGGTTACCTTCTCGACGTCATCCTTCGGTTTTCTGCGCACCAGCACTACGATCAATGCCGCGATCACGACAACCAGCACTGCGATCACCGCAATCCATACCTTATTATTATTTTTCTTCATTGCTTCACCTGATTCCTTCCCCTGTAACCCTCTTACTTTGTACGTTTTTCCTGTATCCAGATATATAATCGGTGCAGGTCAACCTCATCGTATGCCTGTCCTCTGGCGCGCTCCGACTCAATCTGATATTTCTTCTTATTCGTCTTGATCACGAGCAGATACGCAAGATTCGTCTTGCTTGTCTGTCCAAGTGTAATCGGTTTGATATCTACACTTTTTATATCATCCATCGCAATCTCGATATGGCGCTTCTTATCATGATATGTAAATTCCCCGTTCTCAATCGCGGCGATTCCTTCGCCCTCAAAGCGTTCCCATTTGTCACTCAATACAAGCACAAATACAACGATGCACAGAAGCAGTGCCGCAACACTTACCATATTCGAAACAAGTGCCGCTTCGATCAGCTTCGCACATACGGTAGATACCAGTCCAAATACAACAATACATGCCACCAGAGTAAAGAAAATGGCTCTTCTCCAGCGTGTAATATACCCTACTTTTACTTTCATGTCATTCCTCTTATCTTATTTAATTAAACACGTGCCTATTATATGCTTTTTTGCCCTTTTCGGCAACCGTTTTCATAGGAAATCTGGCGTTTTTTCTATAACACGGTCTCAGAGATTCCTCCCCGGTTTCTGCGGACCGGCTGTATCGTCTTTCCGTATTTTTTGAGCATGTCCTGTGCAAGCTGCAGCATATCCGCATGATTGTAGATATCCGCAAGCTCAAACAATGCATCGCCGCTCTGTCGGATTCCAAAGAAATCTCCCGGTCCTCGGAGTTTCAGGTCTTCACTTGCGATAAAGAATCCATCGTTGGAATTTTCCAGCACGCGCAGACGTTCCATTGATTCTTCGGATTCTTTCCCATTGATGAAGATACAGTATGACTGCTTCTTTCCACGTCCGACTCTGCCCCTCAGCTGATGCAGCTGTGCCAGTCCAAACCGCTCTGCATTTTCCACCATCATCACGGTTGCATTCGGGTTGTTGACACCGACCTCGATAACCGTTGTCGATACAAGCACGTCAATCTCACCTTCCGAAAACCGTTTCATGATCTCATTTTTCTCTTCTGCCCGCATCTGTCCGTGCAACATCTCGATCCGTGTGCCTGCTGGCAGATTCGCCCGCATCGTATCGACATATTCTGTAACATTCGTCACGTCAAGCGTCTCGCTTTCTTCCACCATCGGACAGACGACATAGACCTGACTTTGTTCGGCAATCTGCCCTGCGATAAACTGGTATGCCGTCTGGCGGTAATTCGTGCCAACCACACAGTTTTTGATCGGTTTTCTGCCCTTTGGTAACTCTTTGATGATCGAGATATCCATATCTGCATATAAGATAATGGCAAGCGTCCGCGGAATCGGTGTCGCAGACATGACAAGCGTATGAACACCATACCCTTTGTCTGATAATTTCTTTCGCTGGTTGACGCCGAACCGGTGCTGTTCATCGGTTACAACCAGTGCCAGATCTTTGAATTCCACCTTATCTTCCAGCAGCGCATGCGTACCGATCACAATATCGACTTCCCCCTGCTGGATTGCTTCGTAAATTCTCCGCTTCTCTTTCAGTGGAGTCGAGCCAACGAGACATGCCGTGCGGATATCATACTGTGCAAACTGCTCCGCCAACTCCTCGTAATGCTGTCGCGCAAGCACCTCCGTCGGTGCCATGAGCGCACCCTGATACCCAGCCTTCGCACAGGCAAGCAGAGCTGCAGCCGCAACGACCGTCTTTCCCGATCCAACATCTCCCTGGATCAGGCGGTTCATCACACCATCGCCACCCATATCTGCTAAGATATCCTCGATTGCCTGCTGTTGCCCCTTTGTAAGGGAAAACGGAAGATTCGATATGTAATCCGCAACTGCCTTGCCCTGTACGATCTTATGCAGATTCTCCTGTAACTGCGTTGTCTTCTTCATGGATGCCATATCATAGAGGAACTGATAAAACTCGTCAAAAGCAAGTCTGCGGATCGCATTTTTTAAGACAGCCTGATTCATCGGAAAATGAATGTTCTCATACGCCTCCGATAATTCCATCAGACTGTGCTCTGCCCGTACCTCCTCCGGTACATAATCGTCCATCTGACAAATCAGCTCCCGTGTTGCCATGATGGCTTTCTGGAATGTCTTGTTCGAAAGTCCGCTCGTAAGCGGATAAACCGGCTGCATTTCCTGCTGCATCCCGGCATACACCGGAAGTTTATAATACTCTGCCTGCTCCATGACACGCATGCCATTTTTTACTTTGGCCGTTCCAACGAAGATATACGAATCCCCCTTGTGGAACACATTTCTTAAAAATGGCTGATTAAACCATGTCATATGCATCGTCATATCACCGTCACTGACGGTCAGGATTGTAAGCTTTAAGCTCCGCACCTGCTTGACGGTCACATAGGAGGTGATCATCGCCCGGATTGCATGCCGCTCGCCAACTGCTGCATCCCGAATACACACCGGTTCCTCGTAGCTTAGATAGTTACGAGGATATGTATGCAGCAGATCATCGATCGTAAAAATGCCAAGCCGCGCAAAGCTTTCTGCCGTTTTCTCTCCAATGCCTTTAATTGTCTGGATACTGTCTTCTTTTCTCATATTTTTCTTTCCATCTTCTATAACAAAATCCTGACAAAACACACGTTCTGTCAGGATTTATACATGAAATTGTTTTCCGACAATTTCGTTGATTCACTTTATTCCAGAGACAAAATGTAATAGTAGATTGGCTGTCCGCCTGCATGCGCTTCGACTTCAAAGTCCGGATACGCTGCCTGCACAGCTTCTACCAGTGCATTTGCCTTCTCCTCCTCGACATCGCTGCCGTAGTAGATGCTCAGAAGCTCGGAATCCTCATCTGCCATCGCACCAATCAGATCCTTTACCACCTCTGTGATATCCTGTCCAACCGCCTGGATACCTACATCGTCGATACCCATATAATCGCCGGTCTTGATCTCCTTGCCATCGATGGAAGTATCACGCACGGCATAGGTAACCTGTCCACTCTTCACTGCAGTAATCGCATCTTCCATGCCAGCCTGATTTGCCTCGGCAGTTGCTGTCTCATCAAACGAAATGAGCGCACTGATACCCTGTGGAATCGTCTTGGTTGGAATCACAATCACCTGTTTCTCTTCCTCAATCTCGGCTGCCTGATTGGCTGCTAAGATAATATTCTTGTTATTCGGGAATACAAATACAGTTTCTGCATTTACCTTGGAGATTGCATCTAACACATCCTCCGTACTTGGATTCATCGTCTGTCCACCCTCAATGATATGATCGACACCGAGATCCTTGAAGATATCATTCAAGCCTTCTCCGACGGAAACTGCCACAAACCCAAATGGCTTCTTCGGCTCTTCCTTCGCAGCTTCCTGCTCGGCAGCCTTCTTGCGATCCTGCTCATGAATGACCTTTTCTTTATGCTCCTCACGCATATTGTCGACCTTCATGCTTGTAAGGGAACCATACTCCAGACCTTTCTCAAACGCAAGTCCCGGATGATTCGTATGCACATGTACCTTCACGATCTCATCATCCGATACAACAACGAGAGAATCACCGATTGAAGTTAAGAACTCCTTGAACTTTGCCTCGATCTCTGCATTGTATTCCTTCTCAAGCATAATGATAAACTCTGTACAGTAACCATATTTGATATGGGATGTATCAATCTCTTCTGAAGACATCGTCTGTGCCTTCGCTGCACCGCCGGATGTCACCGGCTCTTTGATCTCTTCTTTTCCTGTCAGGCCGTTGTATGCACCCGTCAGAAACTCCATCAGTCCCTGTCCGCCAGAATCAACCACACCTGCTTCCTTTAATACTGGCAACAGCTCTGGTGTCTGCTTTAACACTTCGTTACCATGATCGAGAATCTCCTGTCCGAGTGTCTCGAAATCCATGTCCATCTCAGAAAGCTCCACTGCCTTCTCTGCGACGCCCTTTGCCACAGTCAGGATTGTACCTTCCTTTGGCTTCATAACTGCCTTATATGCCGTCTCTACGGCACGTACGAAACCATCTGCAAGTACCGATACTGTAATCTGCTTCTTGCCCTTGATCTCCTTGCAGAAGCCACGCAGAAGCTGGGATAAGATAACACCGGAATTTCCTCTTGCTCCACGCAGGGAACCGCTGGAAATCTTCTTGGAAAGCTCATCCATCGATGGGTTCTCCAGTGCACTTACCTCTCTGGCTGCCGCCATGATCGTAAGTGACATATTGGAACCTGTATCGCCATCCGGCACCGGGAATACGTTCAATTCGTTGATATAATCTTTATTTCTCTCTAAGTTGTATGCGCCAGCAATAAATGCTTTCTGTAACAACTGGGCATCAATTACCTTTGTAGCCACTTTGTCTGTCCTCCTGATCTATGTTATTAATCTATCACACGAACGCCCTCAACAAAGATGTTGATTGCCTTCACCTTCATACCTGTCATCTCTTCGATGGAATACTGTACGGTACTGATCAGATTGTCACATACCGTCGAAATGCTGACACCATATGCCACAATAATGTGAAAATCAATAGACAGCTCATTGTTCTCACCGATGACTACATTGACACCCTTGCTGATACTGTCGCCCTTTAAAAGCTTCGCAATACCATCCTTCATGCTGATGGTTGCCATACCAACAATACCGAAGCACTCCAATGCAGCGTGTCCGGCATACTGGGCAATAACTTCATTCTCTATAATGATTTCACCGTTTTCATTCGATAAATAACCCTTCATGCGTTTACCTCCGTTTCCGTAATAAGCCAGACTGATTCCGGCTGTTTAAAGTCATATAGTGACATTATACCCTTTTTAACAGGATTTAGCAACTTTTACCTGCTATGCAATTCTATTTATTTGTCATCTCTGCGTATCAACGGACGGCATAAAAAAAACAGCATACTAATATGCTGTTTTTTTACCATCTGCTTAGGCTCTCTCAACCTTACCAGACTTCAAGCACTGTGTGCAAACATAAATCTTCTTAGGAGTACCGTTAACTACTGCCTTCACAGACTTGATGTTTGATTTCCACATTCTGTTTGATCTTCTATGAGAATGGCTCACATTGTTACCGAAATGAGCTCCTTTTTCACAAATACTACACTTTGCCACCGTTAGCACCTCCTTGACAAATATTAAGCCCTGCCTGCATATTTCTTCTTTGCGGGCTCACAACATAGGCTATTTTACCAAATAACTTTTCAATATGCAAGAAAAATTTTCATATTTTTTGATTTTTTTTAAAATTTTTCTATTTCACCCTATTTTATCATAGATAACTGTATCCGATGCTTGTCCAGATCGACACTCATTACCGTCACATCCACGATATCTCCAACCGATACAACCTCCAGCGGATGCTTGATGTATTTGTCTGACATCCGGGAAATATGCACGAGTCCATCCTGATGCACACCGATATCGACAAACGCACCAAAGTCGATCACATTCCGCACCGTTCCTTTCAGCTCCATACCCGGTTTTAAATCTTTCATCTCCAGTACATCGCTTCGAAGGATCGGCTTTGGCATCTCCTCTCGCGGATCTCTGCCCGGCTTCTCCAGTTCCTTCACGATATCGACAAGCGTCGGTTCACCGATTCCAAGCTCTTCCGCAAGCTTCTTCGTATCCTTTGTTTTCTTGCTGATGCCTTTCATGCCGCCATGCTTGATATCATCCTCGGAAACACCGATTTTCTCCATCAAAGCCTTGGTTGCCTCGTAGCTTTCCGGATGAACGCTTGTCGCATCCAGTGCTTCGCTTCCGCCATGGATACGCAGGAAACCGGCACACTGCTCGTATGCCTTTGGTCCAAGCTTCGGCACCTTCAAAAGCTCCTTACGGTTCTTGAAGCTGCCATTTGTCTCGCGGTATGACACGATTGATTTTGCCAGTGTTTTATTGATACCGGACACATACGAAAGCAATGCCGGGCTGGCTGTATTCAAATCAATTCCGACTGAGTTTACACAATCTTCCACAACATTGTTAAGGGCATTGCCAAGATTCTTCTGGTTCATGTCATGCTGGTACTGTCCGACACCGATGGATTTCGGATCGATCTTCACTAGCTCTGCGAGCGGATCCTGAATTCTTCTTGCAATACTTGCCGCACTTCTCTGCCACTCATCGAAATCCGGGAATTCCTCGGTTGCTTCCTTGCTTGCAGAATAAATCGATGCGCCCGACTCATCCGTGATGACATATTTTAAGTCCACGTTCAGTTCCTTCATCAGCTCGACGATCATCGCTTCCGACTCCCGGCTTGCGGTACCATTTCCGAGAGAAATAAGTGTCACATGATATTTTGCGATCAGCTTCTTCAACACCTGCTTCGCCGCATCATAGTTTTTCTGTCCCTTTGTCGGGTAGATAATGACGGTATCAAGCACTTTTCCGGTCTCATCGACAACTGCCAGCTTGCTTCCGTGTGCAAATCCCGGATCCCAGCCAAGTACAACCTGTCCGGAGATTGGCGGCTGCATCAAAAGCTGATGGAGGTTCTTACCGAATACGCCGATGGCGCCCTCCTCTGCCTTCTCCGTCAGTTCATTCCGTATTTCACGCTCGATGGAAGGCGCGATCAGACGGTCATAACTGTCTGTAATTGCCTCATAGAGATAGCTTGCACTATCATGCTTCATATTTCCGATAATCTGCTTTACAAGCCAGAGTAAAATTTCCTGTCTTGGTGCCTCGATCTTCACTGTCAGAAATTTCTCTGCCTCGCCACGATTGATTGCTAAAATCCGGTGTCCAACCAGCTTTTTGATTGGCTCTGAGAAATCATAATACATCTCATAGACCGAATCTGCTTCCTCGTCCTTCGCCTTTGCTACAAGGCTTCCGCTCTCCTTTGTCATCGCACGAAGCTTCGTCCGGTAATCCGCATCATCCGCATACACTTCTGCGAGAATATCCTTGGCTCCGTCGATGGCATCCTGTACGCTTTCCACGCCTTTTTCTGCATCAACAAAAGCGGTTGCCTCTTCCTCGATCGTCCTTGTTGTTGCCTGTGCACGTAAGATCTCTGCAAGTGGTTCCAAGCCCTTCTCCTTGGCGATTGTCGCTCTTGTCCGACGCTTTGGACGGTATGGACGGTACAGATCCTCCAATGCTACCATCGTCATTACTGCTTCGATCTGTTTCTTTAATTCGTCTGTCAGCTTGCCCTGCTCCTCGATCGTTGCAAGTACGGACGCTTTCTTCTCCTCTAAGTTCCGCAGATACACAAGACGCTCAGACAGCGCACGTAACTGCTCATCATTTAAGGAGCCGGTCACTTCCTTTCGGTATCTTGCGATAAATGGAATCGTTGCACCCTCGTCGATCAGTTCAACCGACTTTTCTACCTGACCTTTTTTAATCTGCAATTCATCTGCGATTACCTGTAATATATCCATGTTGTCTCTCCTGTTATTCCTTATAAAATTCCGGGATGAAGCTTTCTTTTGCCACTTCCCCTTCCTGATAAAACGCCTGCTCCACGCCTAAGTTCACTGCATAATCAAGCAGTTTGCGGTACGATTTCCGGCGAACTTTATCTGCAAGCTCCGGGAACCTTACCCCGATATCACCAACCGGTGTGTACTGGCTCATCATACTGATATAGATCCGGTTTCCATACGTCTCGTAAAGATATCGTATAATCTTCTCTGCTTCTAACAGATGCTTTGGTAGTAACATATGCCGTACGATCACGCCACGTCTTATATACGCATCCTCCGCATCAAGGACAACCTCACCACACTGGCGCACCATCTCCGCAATCGCAGCCTTCGCCACCACCGGATAGTCCGGTGCGTGGGAATACTTCGCCGCCGTATCCACATCCATATATTTCATATCCGGCAGATAGACATCCACCAATCCATCTAACATACGCAGAGCTTCCACCCGGACATAACTGCTTGTGTTATAGATAAATGGCAGGGAAAATCCTTGGTCCTTCGCCTGTCGGATTGCCTGTGCCACCTGCGGGATAAAATGATCCGCAGTGACCAGATTGATATTCGCCGCGCCCTGTGCTTCTAAATCACGAAATATCTGCACAAGCGCTTCCACTGTGATCTGCCTGCCGGTGCCGCCATCCGAGATTGCGTAATTCTGGCAATACACGCAGTGAAGCGGACACCCGGTGAAAAAAACCGCCCCGGAGCCTTTCTCTCCGGAAATACACGGTTCCTCCCACATATGCAGAGCAGCCCGTCCGATCCGCATGGCAGCGGTCTCTCCACAGACACCGATCTCGCCGTCCGCACGATTTTTCTTACAATCCCGCGGGCAAAGCGTACAGGCTGACTGCTCTGTATCTTCTATCTTATTCTTTCTCTGACTATTCTCTGTATTATCTATCATTTAACTCATGTTCCCTGTGAATTTCCTGTCTGTGCGGCCGTTCAATCGTGATATACCACTTCACCACAGACGTTCCGATGATCACCACATATCCGATCACGCTCAGGTAATCCGGGATCTGATCTAAGAACAGGAATCCCCATAATGCCGTAAAAAGCACAATAGAGAAATCATACACCGAGATTTCCCTTGCCGGTGCATACGAATACGCCTTCGTGATGAAGATCTGGCCTCCTGCAGCCGAAATTCCCGTACAGATCAGAAACAGCCATTGAAGCCCGCTCATCGGCTGATATTGGAACACGAAAAAAGGCAATGTCACTGCACAGGAAAAGGCGGAGAAGAACAATACGATAATCATACTATTTTCTCCGCGTTGTCCAAGCTTTCTGACAAACGTATACGCAAAACCGGCGCCAAATCCGCCGAGTGCCCCGATCAGAGCCGGCACTGTCTCCATGCTCATCGTCGGCTTCACAACAAGCAGCATTCCGACGAATGCTGCAATTACGGTCACCCAGTCCAGCTTACCCGCAACCTCCTTCAACACGAAGAACGAGCAGATAATCGCAAAAAACGGTGACAGCTTATTGAGCATGGAAGCATCTGATATAGAAATATGATCGACCGCATAAAAATTACAGATCAATCCACACGTACCACCGATGGCACGACAGAGCAGATACTTCAGATTTCCCTTTCCGATTCGAAATGGCTGATGTGCCTTCACCAGTGCAGCGATTGCGATAAGCATCGCAACTAGATTCCGGAAGAAGCATTTCTGCATCGTCGGCACATCTCCGGCTAGCCGGATAAATAAGCTCATAAGAGAAAAGCAAAATGCAGATAACAAAATACATACGATTCCCTTTTTACTTTTTTCCACGTCTCTCACTTCCTGCCTGATTTATCCTGTTTATTAACGACAATATACAATTTCGACGTCTTCGACTGCCTTCGCGATCAGAGGCTCAATCTTACCGACAAGTGCCTTCTCTGATTCTAAGATCTGCTCCATCTTCGGCTTTGTCACCGGATGCTGTGCTACAAATGTTGTACAGCAGTCTTCATATGGAAGAATGGACGTCTCATACGTTCCGATCTTCTCTGAGATATCAATGATCTCCTGCTTATCCATACCGATACATGGACGGAATACCGGAAGCTTATCGATTGCGCTGTCGATGACGAGCAGACTCTGTGTCGTCTGGCTCGATACCTGTCCGATACTCTCTCCGGTGATCAGGCACTGGCAGTCTTCTTTCAGTGCGATCTCCTGCGCGATCTGATACATGATCCGCTTCATGATGATCGTCAGTTCATCATGCGGACAATTGTCATAGATGGCAAGCTGCACATCGGTAAACGGCACCACATGAAGTTTGATCACACCTGAATACTTCGACACAATCTTCGCAAGATCGATAACCTTCGTCCGCGCCTGCTCGCTTGTGAATGGTGGTGCATGGAAATACACTGCCTCAATCTCCACACCACGCTTCGCGATCATATATGCCGCAACCGGGCTGTCGATACCGCCAGACAAAAGCGTCATACCCTTACCATTCGTGCCGACCGGAAGTCCACCCGGTCCCGGAATGATCTGGGAATAAATATAGGTGACATTTCGCACTTCCACGTTGATGAATACATCCGGTTTATGAATGTCGACCGTCATATCTGGATAGGCATCCAGCAGATCGGCTCCAAGATCACAGTTTAACTCCATCGAAGTCTTTGGAAATGTCTTATTATTTCTTCTTGCATTTACCTTGAATGTAAAATGCTTATCGTTATATTCTTCTGCCACATGCGCAACGACTGCCTTGGAGATTGCCTCGTAGCTCAACTCCTCCACAACCTTGACCGGGCACACACCGACGATACCGAAGATCGTTGTGAGTACCTTCATGACATCCTCGTAATCGTAATCCGAGAACGCCTCGACGAAAATACGTCCGTATTCCCGGCGTACCTCAAACTTGCCCAGTGGCTTTAAGCGTGCACGCATACGCTTGCACATAATTTCCTCGAAGACGTAACGATTCTTTCCTTTCGTTCCGATCTCCGCATATTTGATCAAAAACATCTTATACTGCATCGTAATCCTCATTTCCTACTACCATAGTTGTTTTATTTCCATCGTTTCACTATAACAGAAATAACGAGGAATAGCAATTATTTCTTCCGTGTATAGCGCCGCAGCATTGGAAGGGTTTCCTTTAATACTTCCACGCAATAATCCACTTCTTCCTTTGTGTTCCACTCACAGAAGCTGAACCGGAGTGTCGACTCCAACTGCTCCTGTGACAATCCGATTGCGGTCAGGACATGGCTTACCTGTGGTTTGTTCGATGAACAGGCAGAACCTGCTGATACATAGATACCCTTATCGCCGATCGCACGCATCAAAACGGCAGCGCGCACCCCTTCAAAGCTGATACTCGCGATATGCGGTGCCTCACCGGAATGGTCATAGACACCCTCGATCTTCGTTACCTCCGATACTAGATAATCCCGCACCTCGCGTACATGCTGCATCTTCGCCTCATGGTCGGTATAGATCATCTCTGCGGCAAGTCCCATGCCTGCGATTCCCGGTAGATTCTCCGTACCGGAACGCATGAAATTCTGCTGTCCACCTCCGTAAATGATCGGGCGGATCAACGTCTTGTCCTTGATATAGAGTGCTCCACTTCCCTTCGGTCCGTGAATCTTATGCCCGCTCACAGAGAGCAGATCCACGCCGAGCTGCTTCGGTGTGAATTTTAATTTGCCATATGCCTGTACCGCATCGACATGCACAAGTGTCTGCGGATTGTGCGCCTTTACCAGCTTTACAAGCGCCTCGATTGGCTGGATACTTCCGATCTCATTATTTACATACATGCAGCTGACTAATATCGTATCGTCACGCAACAGCTTCGAGAGGCTGTCTAAATCTACCTTTCCGTCAGAACCGACTTCCATGAAACTGATCTCGAAGCCTTCCTTCTGCAGGAACTCCACCGTGGAAAGCACTGACGCATGCTCGATCGGTGTCGTGATAATATGCTTGCCCGCACGGCGGTGTGCCAGTGCCGCTCCGATTAAAGCAAGGTTATTTGCCTCTGTGCCGCCGGATGTAAATACGATCTCCTTCGGCATACATTTAAGCGTCTTTGCGACCTGTTCTGTCGCGGTGCGCTCATAGTCTTTCGCCGTTAATCCCTTCTTGTGCTGGGACGATGGATTTCCATAATCCACGTCCAGCAGTGTCATCATCAGTTCCTTTACCTCTGGGAATACAGCTGTTGTTGCTGCATTATCAAAATAACATTCCATAACTTTTTTCCTTCTATCAATCTGTGCTGAACAAATTTCTAATTTTCTCTACTGCTCCATTTGGAACATCAAAATAGATAAAACTGCAAGCCCTGCAGTCTCTGTCCGCAAAATCCGGTTTCCTAATGTGATAATCTTCGCACCAGCTTCCTTTGCTACATCAATTTCTTCTTTTGCAAATCCACCTTCCGGTCCGATAAAAATTCCGATATTCGCGCCGTCTGGAAGGTTTGATGCCTGTGCAATTATCTCCCTTGCGTATGCAATTCCATCCGCACTCTCATACGGTACAATCAGCAGGTCAAACTTTCCTGCATATTGAAGTGCTTCACGAAATGACATAAATCCGGTGACTTCAGGAATTATACCTCGTCCGGACTGTTTCGCCGCAGACTCCGCAATCATCTGATAACGTTCTCTTTTTTTGTCTTTCTTCTTATCTTCAAGTTTCACGACAGTCCGTTTCATCATAACCGGAACAATCCCGGCTGCTCCAAGTTCTACCGCCTTCTGGATGATAAATTCCATTTTATCTGATTTTGGCATTCCCTGAAACAATGTGATATTACACGGAAGTTCTGCTGCATTCTGATTGATATCTACGATATTTGCATATACCTGCTCTTTGGATATCTCCGCGATCTCACACTCATACTCTTTTCCAGCACCATCACACACAGTAATGGTATCTCCGATTGTCAAACGCAATACATTTTTTATATGGTTCACATCTTCTCCCATAATCGTAATACCAGTCTGTGCATCCTGACATCCTTCCACATAAAACCTTGGCATAGCGAATATTTACCTCCTGCTTTTCTGCACGTCTCCTATCATACCTTATCTGATAACGTTTTGAAAGAATATTTTATATATTCTTACAGATCTGTTGTTTCCGTTATACAAATAGATTCATCTTCCTGTTTATTTAATTCACTTTTCTGCTCATTTATCTTTTTCTCCACCTGTACACAAAATGGACACACACTATGCTCCACTGTGTTATAGTAATGTTTTCCCTTTTCACATTTTATGATCATTTGTCTCACTCCCGCTTTCCACTATCCCAATCGAAATTCCTGTGATTCATCACACAGCCATACCCGGTTTCCGGTCTCCGCCTGTACCTTATTTCCTTTTCCAAGATAGGCACCTTCCACATAGACACCATTTTTTGAGCAGTCCTCCACTTCATAGGTGTCATCGTCAAGCCGTCTTACAATACAGTGTTCCCGGCTCACGTTGGATTTTTTCAGCACGATCTGACATTTTTCGGCATCTCTGCCAATCGTCAGACTTTCACCATCTTTCATGCGGTAGATGATTCCAAGCAACTCGCCCTTTGTTCCAATGATTGCACCATTATTTTCCATGCTTTTCGCCAGACTCCGTGTGACTGTCGGATCTATATCCTCCTCTGCCACCTGTATCTTCTGCTTGAGCTGAAACTGCATCTGCACCGTTTTATAATATTTCCGGCTGATTGGAAGCGTATCCTCCCCGACAACGGCCTCATATCCATTGATTGCTGCAATCGCGGCCTTCCGTACAAGAAAGCTCTGATGGATACGCACAAATCCATGTTGTAACACCTTATGTTCAATATCCGCCAGCTTTCCATAAAATGGAATCACTTCGTTTTTTGTATGTAACAACAGCACTCTGGCGCGGCTTTCTATATAGCGGATTGTGGCAATCGGAATACTGCGCACAACCGACTCTGATTTCACAAGAATCGTACCAGCCTGCGCCCGTCGTTTCATATATTGCCGCAGACAGTCTGGAAGCTGTGTCTTCATATCTTCTTTTAAGACATATCCCTGTGCCTGCACATGATAGCCTTCATACACATGATCTGACTCATCTGTTACAAACAGCAGATCAACATCCAGATTTTTCTCCCGTATCTGCTTTGCCAGCTGTAACCCACTTGTATTTTTATATTTCATTTCCATTAGCAACAGATCAAACGGCACTGTACTTGCCTGTATCTCCTGTTCCAATGTCTCTGCTTCCGCATATTCAATATAGCTTAATTCTTCTTCCCGGAACAATGTGTCCGTCACAATCTGTCGGATTACCGTCCGGTCTTTCGTATTTTCATCACAGATTCCAATTCGCAACATCGTTTTGTCCTCACATAAAAAAATCGAGTATTTACATACTCGATTTTTATTTTACCATGTTCTTTTATTTTTTCCAATATTCCTGATAGGCTTTTCTGACTTCTTTGTCGTATGTCCTGCCGATCGGGATTGTCTTTCCATTCTGTACTTCCAGCGTTTCCACACCTAAATAAGTGATATACGTCAAATTCACAACATATCCACCATGCACACGTATCATATTGTCTCCCAGCATTTTGCGGATGCCTGCCAATGACTTGTAACTGGTGTATTCCCGGAACCGCGTCACGATTTTAATGGTTCTTCCACACTTCTCGATATAAATAATATCCGGACGATTGATAAATACATGATGCCCGTCACAGATAATCTCCAGTGATTTCCGCGCCGTATCCTGCTTTACCATATTAACGGCTTTTTGCATTGCAAGCTCCATGACTTGATCTGCATCCTTTTGCCGGACAAAATAGCAATGATTGGTCTCATACACATCCTTGATTGCATTTTCATTCTCGGTCAGATAGATAATCTTACAAAATGGAAATGCTGCATTGATCTGCTTGGCAATCGCCACCCCCCGCAAGCCGCTCTCTGGATAATCCGTATTCATGATCAGGATTTCACAGTCAAATACCATATCTTCGATATCAATTTTTATTTCGTTTGGAGTATATGAATGAATTAAGAATCCTTGTTCCTCTGTATATGTTTCCTGTAATATTTCCTTTACTTTGTGCCGTATTTCATAACGGTCATCGCAAATTCCAATTTTCATCGTTTGTTCTCTTCCCCAGTCCCAAATATTCATTTTATAAATAGTATCATAAAAAATACCATCAAAACTGAATCCTGCTAATTTGGCTATATATTCGGTATAATTTACGTTTTATTTACAAATATGGATTGAACACATCTTAACAAAAGCGAGGAATCTCAAACAAAAAATGCAAATAATATACAAAAATTTGGTATATCTTACGCTTTTATGCAAACAGGAGCGCGAATTACATCGCGCTCCTGTTCAGATAAAATTCAATTGTCGCCTGAAACACCGATTTCTGTGTAGCAGGATCTTCGTAAGAAAAATATAGCTTGTACCTTCCATCCTCCAGCCCCGAAGTAAGCGGAATATACAATGTAAAGGAATCATCTGCAAAATGAAACTCTGGCGGATATAAAGTTGCATAGTCCCAGTAACCCGATGTATCATCCGCATCATAGATTGCCCGGTATATTCCATAGTCGGAATCATATCGTTCAAAGGTATAGGAATAGATCAAATCATCTGTCACCTGCGGCGTATCCCCCAGAATGCTGTCATAATACTTTAAGCAGAGTTTTACGCAGTCTCCCTCATATGCAACCGCCGCCAGACCATCTGCGGATTCCATCCTGTATCCCTGATTTCCATCCTTCATATATTCAAATGCATCAATACTGACGCGTTCCGTCTCCGAGGACGTGATATTCAGGATCGCATCGGATTTTTCCTGCTCGGCAAGCTCCTCCTTCGTTGGCACATGCATAACCATCGGATTGTCCGCCTGTGTCGTTTTCTCCGCCTCTGTTGCTGCCTGTTCAGCGTCCGTGGCAGTCTGTGCATCCGCCATCGTTGCTGTCTGCGCCTCTGTCGATGCTACATTCATTTCGGTTGCTGTTGCCGTCCCTGCCTTCTTCGCTACACGCCCCGCCATCCAGATTCCTGTCACTACAAGCATAATTACGATACAGAAAGCTACACCAATCAGAAAGCCCCGTTTCTTCGGCAAATCCCGCTTTGAAATCCGGGATGCTGGGATCACATACGGCTCCATCTGCGCATTCTGCCCCTCTCCGGCAAGCAATGCCTCCCGCATTGCCTCCACCGTCTGGTAGCGGTCCTCAATCTTTACTGACATCGCACGCATGATCACCTGCGACATTGCACGCGGGATCTCCGGGTTCACCTCACAGACTGGCTTTATCGTATCCTCCAGTACACGTCCAAACGATTCCTCCGGCTTCTCTCCGGTCGCCGCAAAATAAAGTGTCGCACCAAGCGCGTAGATGTCTGTCCACGGTCCCTGTTTATCCTTTTTTGCATACTGCTCTGGCGGTGCATATCCCGGTTTTAAGACAACCGACATCGTCTGTTCCCCATCGAGATACACCTGCTTTGCCGCGCCGAAATCGATCAGCTTGACGGTCAGATCCTCACAGATAAAAATATTCTCCGGACTGATATCTCGGTGAATCATGCCCGCCTTGTGAACAACTGCAAGTGCGTCCAACACCGACAGACAGATATGGAGGATATGATCCGTATCCAGCCGTCCTCCATGCTCCCGAATGTATTGTTTCAGCGTACAGCCATGCAGATACTCCATGACCATATAGGCAGTATCATTTTCCTCCAGATAATCATAGATGCTTACAATATTGGGCTCCGACTGAAACCGCGCCACATCCTGCGCTTCTTTTAAAAAGCGAATTCTTCCCCGATGGTATTCCCGCTGCTCCTGTCCAACCGGCACACAGACCTTCGACGAATCTGCGCTCCGCGTCGCAATCCCGGACGGATAATACTCCTTGATTGCAACATACGACTGTAAGAGCGGATCCCATGCACGGTATGTGATTCCGAATCCACCTGCCCCGATCACCTCTTCAATTTTATATCGCTCTTTTAAAATAACACCCGGCTTTAAACACCGGGTGTTACTCATACTGCGATTTGACGGACTTTCAATCATTCCGCGTTCTCCCCATTTGTCGCAAATTATTTCTTTCTTCCGATCACGGATACCCAATCATTCATATGCACAACATCGATGACTTCAAATCCATTCGCCTTCATCGCATCTGTAACATCGTTTTCTTTCACATCCAGAATTCCAGATGTAATAAAATATCCATCGTCCTTCAAATATGGGCCGATTACCGCAGAGAGCGGCACGATCACGTCTGCCAGAATATTGGCAACAACGATATCATACTGTCTGTCTACATCAAGGTGCTGTGTCTCCTTGATCGTCGAACGGTCAAGCTGGAAGGTTGTTCCCTTTCCAATGTAATTATCTGCAAGCAGATTGCCACACGAGAACTTGATCTTATCTTCGCCCATATGATTGAGTTTCGCATTTTCCTCACTTGCCCGCACAGCCAGCTCATCAATATCCATGCCATGTACAAAGCCTGCTCCAAGCCTTGATGCGATCATGGATAAGATACCACTTCCACAGCCGACATCAAACACCATATCGCCCGGCTTTAAATATTTCTTTAACTGTCCGATACAAAGTTTCGTCGTCTCATGCGATCCGGTACCAAATGCAATCCCCGGATCGATCTCGATCACGATGTCATCTGGCTTCGCATCTTCCACCGTCTCCCATGTTGGTTTGATGACAATATCATCATAGAGACGGATCGGATGGAAGAACTGCTTCCAGTTGTTCATCCAGTCTTTGTCCTCTGTATTCGAGAGTGTTATATTCTTGCTGCCTACCGGTATAAACGCTTCAAGGCGGGTAAGCTCTGCAGCTATATCCGCCCTTAACGTTTCTATATTGAAAGAGTCATCTATGTAGCAGGAAACCTTTGCCGTTCCATCATCCACGCCATCAACCAGCGGGATATCCACAAACATAGCAGCCTTATCTTCCTCGGTAAGTGGCACATGATCTTCTATCATCACACCTTCCACACCCTTTTCATCCAAGAATGCAGAGATGAGATCAACAGCTTCCACCGTTGTATCGATGGTCAGTTTTGTCCACATCATTTTACCTTACCTATAATCCTTTTTTGAACCCTTTCTTTCTCTTATGATCGCCAAAAATCGAAGAACCAGACGATGCCGCATCCGTAGAGGAACGTGCATTTACTGTTGTATTTGCATACTGGTTCAAAATCGATTTCTGCTCTTCTGTCAGCTTATCTGGTACCTGAACAACCAGTGTGATGTAATGATCGCCTCGTACTGTCTTGTTACGAAGTGTCGGAACACCCTTGCCCTTCAGTTTTACCTTTGTATCGGTCTGTGTACCTGGCTTAATCTCCAGTTCATAAGGTCCATCAATCGTTGTAACTGTGATCTTGCCTCCCAGCGCTGCCTGTGTAAATGTAATCGGCTCAGAAGAGTAAAGATCATACTCCTGTCTCTGGAATCTAGGATCCCGGTCAACAAGCACGGTTACAAGCAGGTCTCCACGTTCACCGCCGTTGATACCCGGCTCGCCCTTTGCACGAATACGGATACTCTGACCATTGTCAATACCTGCCGGAATAGCGACCTGAATCTTCTTCTTACTCTTTACATAACCAGAACCTGCACAGTTGCTGCACTTATACTTGATAATCTTTCCGGAACCGCCACAATCCGGACATACGGATACGGTTCTTGCCATACCGAACAATGACTGCTGGGTATAGACAACCTGACCTTTTCCGGCACATTTGCTACAAGTCTCCGGCTGATGTCCCGGCTGCGCTCCTGTACCATGACAGACCGTACATTCATCCTTGAGCGGAAGCTCCAACTCTGTCTGTGTACCAAATACAGCGTCTGTAAAACTTACACGCACTGTTGTCTTGATATTTGCACCCTTAACCGGACCATTGGACTGTCTCTGACGGCTGCCGCCACCGAACATATCTCCGAAGATATCTCCGAAGATATCTCCCATATCTGAGAAGTCAAATCCACCGAAGCCGCCCGGACCACCGCCCTGCTCGAATGCAGCATGACCATACTGGTCATACTTTGCACGCTTCTCAGGATCGGACAGTACAGCATATGCCTCTGCAGCCTCTTTGAACTTTTCTTCCGCTTCTTTGTCTCCCGGGTTTGTGTCCGGGTGATATTTCTTCGCTACCTTACGGTAAGCTTTTTTCAAATCCGCCTCGGAGACACCTTTTGTGACTCCGAGGACTTCATAATAATCTCTTTTATCAGACATCTGCACTCACCCTTATTATTCGTAATCTGCTTTTATCAACTTGCTCCCCGTCTTAACGCTTAGACTTCCTTGTAGTCTCCATCAACTACATCGTCTGAATAATCTGGTGTGCCTGTGCCTGTACCAGCGTTTGCTCCAGGACCGTTCTGCTCATAGAGCTTTGAGAACAATTCCTGTGCGCTGTTCATCAGTGTTTCCTTACCAGCCTTGATCTTCTCTACATCGTAGTCTGTCATGGCATCCGGATCTGTGCTCTCGATGATATCCTTCAAAGCCTTCAGATCAGCCTCTACCTTTGTCTTATCTGTTGCAGAAAGCTTATCTCCTACATCGGAAAGTGCTCTCTCTGTCTGGAATACCATAGCATCGGCATCATTACGAACCTCGATTGCTTCCTTACGCTTCTTATCCTGTGCCTCGTACTCAGCAGCTTCCTTAACAGCTCTATCGATATCCTCATCAGAAAGGGATGTTCCGGATGTGATTGTGATATGCTGCTCACGACCTGTACCAAGATCCTTTGCAGATACATTTACAATACCGTTTGCATCGATATCGAATGTAACCTCGATCTGTGGAACACCACGTCTTGCAGGAGCGATACCATCCAGTCTGAAACGTCCAAGGCTCTTGTTATCTCTTGCGAACTCACGCTCACCCTGTACGATGTTGATATCAACGGCATCCTGATTATCCTGAGCTGTTGAGAAGATCTGGCTCTTGTTTGTAGGAATGGTTGTATTTCTCTCGATCAGGTGTGTAGCGATACCACCCATTGTCTCGATAGAAAGTGTAAGTGGTGTAACATCCAGCAGAAGGATTTCGCCGGCACCTGCATCACCTGCAAGCTTACCACCCTGAATAGAAGCACCGATTGCAACACACTCATCCGGGTTGATACCCTTGAACGGATCCTTGCCTGTCAGCTTCTTAACCATATCCTGAACAGCGATGATACGTGTAGAACCACCGACCAGAAGTACCTTATCAAGCTCTGCTGCTGTCAGATCTGCATCCTTCAATGCTGTCTGTACAGGAACTCTTGTCTTATCTACCAGATGTGCTGTCAGTTCATCAAACTTTGCACGTGTCAGATCCATATCAAAGTGCTTTGGACCATCCTGGGTAGCTGTGATGAATGGAAGATTGATGTTTGTTGTTGTAGCGGATGAAAGCTCTTTCTTTGCCTTCTCTGCTGCTTCCTTCAATCTCTGCATAGCCATCTTATCTGTTGAAAGGTCTACGCCCTCAGCCTTCTTGAACTCTTCGAGCATATACTGTGTAATTGCGTTATCGAAATCATCACCACCAAGCTTGTTATCACCGGCTGTAGCAAGAACCTCGATGACACCGTCGCCAATCTCAATGATAGATACATCAAATGTACCACCACCAAGGTCGTATACCATGATCTTCTGTTCTTCTTCGTTATCCAGACCATAAGAAAGAGCTGCTGCTGTAGGCTCGTTGATGATACGCTTTACATCAAGACCTGCGATCTTACCTGCATCCTTTGTTGCCTGTCTCTGTGCATCTGTGAAGTATGCAGGAACTGTGATAACTGCTTCTGTAACCGGCTCACCGATATAGCTCTCGGCATCTCTCTTCAGCTTAGAAAGAATCATAGCTGAAATCTCCTGTGGAGAATACTTCTTACCATCGATGTCTACCTTGTAATCGCTACCCATATGTCTCTTGATAGAAGCGATTGTCTTATCTGCGTTTGTAACTGCCTGACGCTTTGCTGCATCACCAACGACACGCTCGCCGGTCTTTGTAAATGCAACAACAGAAGGAGTTGTTCTTGAACCCTCAGCGTTTGTGATAACGACTGGCTTACCACCTTCCATAACAGCTACACATGAATTTGTTGTACCTAAGTCAATACCAATAATCTTACCCATAATATTTTTCCTCCTAATTATTATCCTTTAAAATATACTAAATGATTTATTGTAAAAGGTTAATTTGCAACCTTTACCATGCTGTATCGCAATACCTGATCCTTGTACATATAGCCCTTCTGCATCTCTTCGGCTACGACATTCTCTCCGTAATTCTCATCCTCTACATGTGTTACCGCATTGTGGTAATCCGGATCAAATGGCTTGCCTTCTGCATCCATCGGCTTTACGCCAAGTCCCTCAAGTGATACCATGAGCTGCCGGTAGATTTTATCGACACCCTGTTCAAATGCCCGGTCCATATCCTCTTCCGGAATACTGGAAAGTGCACGTTCCAAGTTGTCAACAACCGGAAGCAGCTTCTCTAACACTTCCTTGGCTCCGATATCATACATCTTCTTGGATTCCTTCTCGTTACGCTGGCGCATATTCTCAAACTCTGCCAGCAGACGCTTATACTTTTCTTCGTTTCCGGCTGCCAGCTCCTTCGCTTTCTCAAGTTCCAGCTGAAGGGCCTTGCTGCCTCTGCGGTTTCCCTTGGATACCGGCTTCGGCTTTGCAGCTTCCACTTCTTCTTTCTTGTCTGCCGGAACAGTTTCTTCCTCGTTCACCTTCACGTCGGTTCCTTCTGTTACCGGAGCATCATCCACAGCCTTTACTTCCTCGACTGTCTCCGCTTCTTTATTTGCATTTACATTTGTCTTATTGGCCATTCTCATTCACCCCTTCGCCTTTCTTGAATATCTCATCGAGTTCAATTGTCAGATTCTTCAGTGTGCTGACAACCTTCTTATAATCCATTCTCTTCGGTCCCAATATTCCAATCGTTCCCTTTGCGCCTTCCGGCATCTGGTAGGTCGCTGTAACAAGAGAGCAATCTTTCAGGCTTGGTGTCTCATCTCCAATATATACCTGAATTCCGGATTCGTTTGTCTTTCCGGTCGTCTCTTCCAGCAAATGTGATACTTCATTTTTATCTTCCAGCTTTTCAAGCAGCTCACTCGTCTTGGAGATATCTCCAAGCTCCGGATACTTCAAAATATTTGTCGCACCGCTGGTATAAACCTCAAGTTCCTGTGCCTCATGTATCGCTTCCACAATTCCCTGAAAGATCTGGTCTAATATCTCGCCATACCCTCCGGATTGCTTCTTCATCGCCTGAATCATCTCTAAATTGATGTCTTCTAAGCTTGCACCCTGTAAGAAGGTATTCAATAAGATATTAAATTTCAGAACATCTTCATTATCAAGGCTTACATTGATGTGAATCATCTGATTCTTAATAATGTTACCCTCAACCACTATGACGGCAAGAAGTGTTTTTTCATCAACAAGGGAAAGCTGGATAAACTTGACTGTTTTCTCATAATTTGGTGCTGTTACCATCGTTGCATAATTGGTATTGTACGCCAGTACCTTTGCAACCTGCTTTAAGAGCACCTCCATGCGATCCACCCGCTCTAACAGTGTGTCACGCTCCTGCTTTGCAACCTCAGCAAACTCTTCCTTTTCATCCATCAGCTGATCGACATAGAACCGGTATCCGGCATCTGTCGGAATCCGTCCTGCCGATGTATGCGGCTGAATAATGTATCCCATTTCCTCCAGATCTGCCATCTCGTTACGAATCGTAGCGGAACTTAAATTCAGATCCGTGTACTTTGAGATTGTTCTGGAACCTACCGGTTCCCCAGTCTCTAGGTAATTGGAAATAATGGCTTTCAGGATTTTTACCTTACGCTCATCTAATTCCATCTTATCACCTCTTTTATTTATTAGCACTCATATCTATCGAGTGCTAACCCTATTGGTAGACTACCACTACATATAGTAAATGTCAAGGAAAATTATCATAATTTTGTGAAAAAATTGTGTATTTCCATGTATAAGAAAAGAGTGCGGAAAACCGCACTCTTTAGGGGAGAAAAATCACGGATGATTGTAAATTTTATTTGTTATTTGCGTTTGGATTTTCCATCAATGTAACATCAACAGTTTTCTCCACATACGCATCGTCTTTCAGGTATTCATATGTGATTGGCACTGTCTCACCAACTGCATAATAATTCAGCTTTTCTGTCAGTTCCTCAGCACTGCTGATGGATTGTCCATCAATCTTTGTAATCACATAATTTGCTTTGATACCTGCCTTCTCAGCGGCACTCTTGCTTGCAACATCTGTGACAAGCACGCCCTCTGGAATACCATATGCTTCTGACACATCGGAAGATACGGTTGCACAGGAGATTCCAAGATAACCTTTCTCGCTCTCGTCAACCTTTTCACGTGTCTGACGGTTCATCAGATCATCCAGACGATCCTGTACGGCTGTAATTGGAATTGCATATCCCATACCTTCAACCGTTGTATCGGAATACTTCGAAGAGTTAATACCAATAACTTCGCCCTTCATATTCAGAAGTGCGCCGCCACTGTTACCAGGGTTAATGGCTGCATCGGTCTGAATGAGCGGTGTTGTATTCGTGCTGTTTGTACGATCCTTTGCACTGACAATACCGGTTGTAACGGATTGTCCATAGCCAAGTGCATTACCGATGGCTACGACCTGTTCACCGACCTTCAGGGAATCCGAATCACCAATCGTGGCGATCTTGATCTGATTCATCGTGGATTCCTTTATATCACTGAGCTTTACAACAACGATTGCAAGATCCGTGTCGCTATCGGTACTCTTTACCTGTGCCTCGTAGCTCTCACCATCTGCAAACGTTACATTTACGGTTGTGGCATCACTGACAACATGGTTGTTTGTCACCATCAAAAGCTCGCTGTCATTCTCACCGATGATAATACCGGAGCCGGAGCCTTCTGCCTCATACTGCTGTGTATAACCAAACATACCCTGCTGCTCCACGATTGCCGAGATGTTAATGGCAACAACGCTTGGCATAACATTTTCTGCGATTGTGGAGACATCCATGCCATTTCCAACCGAAGCGGTTGATGTCAGGCTCAAAGACTGGGTTGTCGCTGCCGATGTTGTGGAAGCGACCTCTGTCGTTGTGTTTGTAAGTGCATCAAGCTTCTTGATCTGGTTTCCCGCGATTCCGTAGAATGCACCACCTGCAACACCACCAAATACGGCTGCACTTGCAACAACTGCCACGCCCTTCTTCCAGAAGGTACGCTTGTTATGTGGCGTCTTCGGTGATTTTGCTTTCTTGACTCTCTGTTTCTTTGCTTTCTTTACCTTTGCCTTTGGCTGTTCTGCGTCTGCATTCTGGAAACCATTCTGATAATAATTGTTCTGTCCATAATTATATGCATTCTGATTCGGCTGCTGGTAATTGTTATTATAATAATGCTCGGTACCCTGGCTCATCTGCTGGGCACGTTCTGCCATCGCCTGCATATATTCCTGTGTACGCATATCACCGTAGTAAGTACTTCCATACTGCTGTGCCTGTGTATAGGCATCCTCCTGTCTATGCTCTGCATTCTGTTCTGTTTGCTGTTCAGTACGCTTCAAATTATCCGTATTACCATCTCCGGTGTCATACGGTGTCTCCGCATGTGGTGTCTGATCCACATGTTCATTTTCTCTGTTATTCTCAAATTCATCCATCATATCAATTCCTCCATTCGACATAAGTTTTATTACTTATCTTTGTTATGGCTTAATCATAACCCCAAGCTATGGTTAAATTTTGAAGAAAATGTCAAGAAAATGTGAATTCCATTTATGGTGCCTGCAAACCTTGTTTTAGCATTTGCAGATTTTCTTCCATATAAGACAGGTATGTGCATCCTTTTTCTATGTCGTCCTTCGTCACGGACTGCATGGACGACAGATGCAGAATTTTGGGTTGCATCTCTGCGGATTCCGCAATCGTATTCGCGAGGCTGTCGGTACCATTGTCCACCACATAGATGGCTTGCAACTTGTACTCCTGCAGCTTCTCCGCCAGATAGGTAACTGTATGCACACTTGCCTCCACATCTGCAGAACAGCCCGAATATGCGGCAAAGTAATGAATATCATAATCCTCTGCCAGATACAGGAACGGGAACCGGTCGCCGACCAAGATCGTCGTCTGTGTGGCTGCGTCCCGCATCGTCTGATAGTCATCATCTAACGCTTCCAGCTTTCCAGTATATGTTTTAGCGTTTGTCACATACTGTTTTGCATTGTCAGAATCCAGTTCCGTAATAGCATCTGCTAACGTCTCGGTGCAGACGATTGCATTTTTCAGGGATAACCACACGTGCTCATCGTAATGGTCATCCTCTGCAGCATTCTGTCCATCCGTATTGTCTGCTTCGCCCTCTGCATGGTCTGCCGGTTCTGCTTCATGGTCATGGTCTTCATCGTCATGATCGTGATGATGGTGTTCTTCCACACCCTCTAACTCCACTTCATTTAACGCGCGGTTACCAACCAGATCTAACAGACTGATTGCAACAATATTTTCATTTCCGGACTCCACAAGCGCATCGCTCACCCATGTATCGCTCTCGCCACCGACATAGACTAACATCCGGCAATTCGCGATCTTCATGATATCCTGTGCGCTTGGCTGGTAGCTGTGTAAGTCCACACCGTTATCGACCAGCATCCGGCATGTAAATGTATCTGTGTCTCCAAGGATTTCCCGCACCCAGTCATACGCTGCAAAGGTCGTACATAGGATCACATTTTCGTCTTTGTCCGCCATTTGCACCGGCTTGGCACACCCGGAAAGCAGGGACAGACAAAGAACAAGAGCAATCCCGATTGATTTTAAATGTCTGTGCTTCATCATCGCCACCTCTACTCTCTGTGCAGTGCGATTCCGATGATGCTGAATATCACAAATAATACGATGTCAATCGCTACGATCGTCGCACTGACCGGTGTCGATGCCGCGATGGAAATGAGGATTCCCACGCCAGAGGATACCACACCATACACAGCAGAACAGATAAACACACTCTTATAATTCTTAAATACACGCATTGCGGAAAGTGCCGGGAATATGATCAGCGCCGATACCAGAAGTGATCCGACGATATTCATCGCAACTACGATCACAACGGCTGTGACTACCGCCATCAGCACATTGTAGGCGCCCGTATGAATACCGGTTGCGCGTGCAAAATTCTCATCAAATGTCACCGAGAAGATCTTGTGATAGTACAAGATGTAGAACACAAGTACCAACAGCGACATAATCAGGCAGATCCACACATCTGTATTCGATAATGTGAGTATGGATGCCGCGCCAAACAGTGTCGAGCACACATCCCCGGATACATTCTGCGATGTTCCGGATACATTCATGATCAGATATCCAAATGCCAGCGATCCAACGGAAAGCATCGCAATCACGGCATCTCCGTTGATCTTCGCATTCTGTCCAGTCTTCAGCATCAGGATTGCTGCCACAACCGTGATCGGCAATATTATAAGTGTATTGTTCGTCATCCGCAGCACCATCGCGATTGCCATCGCAGCAAATGCCACATGGGACAGTCCGTCTCCAATATAAGAAAAGCGTTTTAACACAAGTGTCACGCCAAGCATGGATGCACAAAAGGCAACCAGCACACCAGCAACTAAGATCCGACGGACAAATGGATATTGCAGGTATTCAACTAATGTATTCCACATATCTATACTCCTTCTTCTCTTGTCGTTGCGTAATCCGCATACTGTCTGCCGATTGCGCTCTTCAAATACGCTTCCTTGGAATCGAAAAACTCTGGTTTATCACTCACATGCAGCACCTTGTTCGCATATTGTGCGGCTGCCTGTGTATCGTGCGATACCATAATGATCGTGATACCTTCCCGGTTCAGCTTCTGGATCAGCTCATACATCTCGGCTGTCACACGTGGATCCAATCCCGCTACCGGCTCATCAAGCAACAAGAGCTTCGAGGTTGCACAGAGTGCCCGCGCAAGCAACACTCGCTGCTGCTGTCCACCGGACAGATCGCGGTAGCATTTCTTCATGAATGGTTCAATCTCCAGCCGTTTCATGTTCTTCTGTGCGATTTTCCGCTCCTCTTTGTTATAGAATGGACGCATGCCACGTTTCGACAAGAACCCTGACAAAACGATTTCCTGCACGGATGCAGGAAAATCGCGTTGTGTCACAGTCTGCTGTGGCAGATATCCAATTTCATTTGCTTTCAAATCTTCGCCTCTGACAAGCATTCCCTGCATAGGACTTTTCAGTCCCAGAATCGCTTTCATCAGAGTACTTTTTCCGGAACCGTTTTCTCCAAGGATGCAGAGATAATCTCCTTGCTCGAGACGGAAATTCAGATGTTCAACCACTGGTTTTCCTTCGTATCCAAGGGATACATCTTCACATGATAGAACCATCGCGGTTCCTCCTTTCTAATTCTCCTTAATTAGTTGAAATATACAAGTTCTTCTTCGGCTGGTTTGGCCGGTTCGATCTTCGTGGCACGGATCACAGGTCCTTCGCCCTCAAACTCCGGATAAAATTCTTTGTCAATGGTTCCCGTAACTGTTACCCACTGTCTGTCCTTCAGATGCTTTGCCAGATCGGAATAGCACTTAAATCCGATAAATGCGACATCTTCGGCACAGCAGGTCATCGCAAATCTACCTGGTACGAATTCGTTTGCCTTGTAGCTTTTCGGCTTGTGTACCATCGCCTTAAATGTGATCTGCTTTCCGACGTATTTGTCCGGATTGTCGCAGGCATCAATATAGAAGATACCATAATCTTCATCCTCGAGTGTGATACTTGGCTTGTCGATCTCATATGGCAGATCTAACTCCTCATCACCGACATCGGCTGCGCCATCCTTGTTCTCGAAGATCACCTGCGCACGACGATTTACCGCACGAATGCTCCGGCGGTACTCCGCACGCTTTGTATTCTCATCGCATCGGTTGAAGATGATCATATCTGCGCTCGATAACTGTTCCATCATCATCGCTTTCATATTTGCTACATATACATCAAAGGTGGATGCATCGACAAATGTGATTACCTGTACGATTGTCCAGCCCTTTGGCACGCGGATGGAAAACAGCTTATCCATCTTCCATGTACCGTTATACTCGATCATCACACGGGTCGGCTTATACTTATCCTGCAGGTCAAGCAGATATTCGGTATTTAAGTTGGATTCCTCCAGATATTCCACGAAGATATTCTGACTCTTCAGATACTCCTCATCGTACTCCTCGATTCCCTCTTCGCAGACAAGCAGAAGGGTCGGTTCGCCTTCTGTAAATCCACGGTCAATCAGAGTTTCGTTCGCAAAGGTTGTCTTTCCGCTTTCCAGAAAGCCCATAAACATATATACCGGAATCTCTTCTACTTCCTTTGTTGGTCCCATACTCTATTTCCTTTCTTCTCTATCCTTTACGCAAAGTGCCGGGATTATGCAACCCCGAACAACTCTGCCAGCTTATCTTCCTTCAGATTGCTTCCGATGACACAAAGCTTACCTGTGTAATCAGCTGCGCCCTTACGGATCTCATATTCGCCCGGTGTCAGGTCGAAGTGAATCCACTCGCCGTCCGTATTTGGAACAATACCCTTGGCACGCAGGATGATACCATATTCGTCTGCGTTGTCAGCCAGTGTCTTCAGGATCTGTTCCATATCGGCATCTGCAAACTTCTTAGCAGTCTCCTTGCCCCAGCTTGTAAATACCTCATCTGCATGATGATCATGATGGTGGTCATGGTCGTGGCAGCCACATGTACATCCAGGTCCATGCTCGTGATGGTCGTGATCATGATGATGCTCGTGTTCCTCATGCTCGTGATCATGATGATGTTCATGCTCCTCATGCTCGTGATCATGATGATGTTCATGCTCCTCATGGTCATGATCGTGATCGTGGTGATGATGCTCTTCCTCATGCTTTCTTGCAATCTCAACTGCCTCTTTGATCAGCTTATCGAGCGTATTTGCATGTTCCATCGCATCCAAGATTACCTTACCGTCGATGTCATCCCAAGGTGTTGTGATAATGGCTGCATCCTTGTTATGCTCACGCAGCATAGCAACTGTATCGTTTACCTTCTTCTCCGGTACATTCTGTGTACGGGAAAGTACAATCGTTCCAGCACTTTCTACCTGGTTGTTGAAGAACTCACCGAAGTTCTTCATATACATCTTGCACTTTGCCACATCAACAACGGTTGTTGCACTGTTGATTACAACATCCGCATCCTGCTTTGCATCTTCAACTGCCTTCATAACATCTGACAGCTTACCAACACCGGATGGCTCGATGATTACACGATCTGGTGCATAATCCACGATTACCTTCTTCAATGCTGTACCAAAATCTCCAACAAGGGAACAGCAGATACAACCGGAATTCATCTCTGTGACTTCCACACCTGCATCCTTCATGAAACCGCCATCAATACCGATCTCACCAAATTCATTCTCGATCAATACAAGCTTCTCACCCTGATATGCCTCGGCAATCAGTTTCTTAATCAATGTTGTCTTGCCTGCACCTAAAAATCCTGAAAGAATATCAATCTTTGTCATCTCTATTGCCTCCTAAAAATTATTTCTATTTTTGTCAACTTTATATAATAGCACATTTCTATTATTTTTTCCATATGCTATACATCCTTATTCTTCAAAGTCACTTCCATCTGGTCAAACGGAATCTCGATTCCCTGCGCATCAAATGCATATTTGATTGCTTCCTGTATCTCCCATTTTGCCTTCCAGTAGTTCTCTGTCGCAACCATACAGCGGACACCCATCTTGATGCTGCTGTCCCCGAAGGAATCCACGAACACATCGACTTCCTTCGTCTTATCATAATACTGGTTCTCCGTCACAACCTGATACAGCGTATCCTTCACCTTTTTCAGATCAGAATCATACGCAACGCCGATTGAGATATCCAGTTTTCTTATTCCTGCTGCTGTCACATTGACAAGCGAATGGGATGTAATGTTTCCGTTCGGAATCACAATGATCCGGTTATCGTATGTCTGCAGCTTCGTGTAGAAAATGTCGATCGACACGACCGTACCTTCACACTGCTTGTCGTTCTCAATGATATAATCCCCGACACGGAACGGCTTGAGTATCAGGATCAGCACACCGCCTGCGAAGTTTGCCAGACTACCCTGTAGCGCAAGACCGATTGCTAAACTGGCAGTACCAAGAATCGTAACTAACGATGTCACCTGAAATCCGACAATAGATGCAGCCGTGATAAATACGATAGCATAAAAAGTGAATTTAATCAGCGATAACAGAAAAGATGCAACACTTTCCTCCATGTTTGATTTCTTGAAGGATTTGCGTATCATCTTCACGATCAGCTTCGACAGCTTCATGCCGATATACATACATATAATTGCAAGTACTAACTGAAACCCTTTATTTAACGCCCAGTCTCCAAGCTTGCTCAGATACTCTTCGATCTTGGACGATTCAATGTCTTTGATGTCTTCCAATCAAGTCCCTCCTTTTTATGTTCATATAAGTAAATATTCATTTATCCATAAAACTTCACAGGCTGCCCTTCTCACGAAGGACAGCCCGTTTCATCTTAATTATTTGCCAATTTTCTTCTTGAATACGCTGATAGAAAGTGGTGGTACTGTAACGGAGATATAATGTTCCTGTCCGTCACACTCTGCTTTCTTCGCCTGTTTCACTGTCTTGTTATTTCTGCCCTCGCCACCATAACGGTTGTTATCGCTGGAGAAAATCTCCTGCCATCTTCCGCCGGATGGAGTAGCAAGCTTGTATGCTTTGTGTTCCATCGGTGTGAAGTTACAGATGATCAAAAGCGTATCGCTCTCCTTCTTACCTTTTCTAACATAAGAAAGAAGGCTTGTATTTGCACTATTACAGTTGATCCATGTGAATCCTTCCGGTGAAGAATCAAGCTCATACAATGCAGGTTCCGTCTTGTAAAGTTCATTCAACTCTTTAACGTACCCCTGCATAAATACATGTGCATCAAACTCGAACAGTGACCAGTCTACTTCCGCATTCTCGTTGAATTCCGTAAACTGCGCAATCTCCTGTCCCATGAACAAAAGCTTCTTGCCCGGATGCGTCATCATATACCCATATGCCACACGCAGATTCGAGAATTTGTCTTCGTATCCGCCCGGCATCTTCGCAATCATAGATCCTTTCTCATGAACAACCTCGTCATGGGAAAGTACGAGAATAAATTTCTCGCTGTATGCATATACCATACTGAACGTCAGATCGTTGTGATGATATTTGCGGTACAACGGATCAAGCTTCATATAGTTCAGGAAATCATTCATCCATCCCATATTCCACTTGTAATCAAATCCAAGTCCGCCAGCCTCAACCGGATGCGTCATCATCGGCCATGCGGTTGACTCCTCCGCAATCATGATAACTCCCTTGTGCAGTTCATGCATCTTGCTGTTTAATTCCTTAATGAAATCAATCGCTTCGAGATTCTCATTGCCACCATAGATGTTCGGCAGCCACTCACCATCGCCACGTCCATAATCCAGATACAACATGGATGCGACCGCGTCAATCCGGATACCATCAATATGATATTTCTCCGCCCAGTAAAGAGCATTCGCAACTAAGAAATTCCGGACTTCATTGCGTCCGTAATTGTATATATATGTCCCCCAGTGTGGATGTTCCCCACGCTTAGGGTCCTCATGCTCATAAAGTGCTGTGCCATCAAATCTGCCAAGTCCATGCTCATCCTTCGGAAAATGTGCCGGAACCCAGTCTAAGATCACGCCGATTCCCTTGCTATGCAGATAATCAACAAAATACATAAAATCTGCCGGTGAACCATAACGGGAGGTCGGTGCATAATATCCGGTTACCTGATAGCCCCAGGACGGATCATACGGATGCTCCATGATTGGCATCAACTCGACATAATTATAATTCATCATCAACAGATAATCTGCAAGCAGGCTCGCAATATCGCGATAATTGAAAAACTCTCTGCCATCGGTCGGACGCTTCCAGGAACCAAGATGCATCTCATAGATTGCCATCGGCTGTGCGTCTGTATCTTTCGTCTCCCGCTTCTCCATCCATGCGGTATCTTTCCACTTATAGGAAATATCCACGATACGGGATGCATTTGCCGGACGGACCTCGCTGCTGAACGCATATGGATCACTCTTCATGAATACCTGTCCGGACTTCGCCTTGATCTCATACTTGTATATCTCGCCAACGAGCTTACCCGGGATAAACAACTCATAAATACCGGAATAATCCAACTTCCGCATCGGATGCCGTCTGCCATCCCAGTTATTGAAATTACCAACCACCGATACTCGGTCTGCATTCGGTGCCCATACAGCAAACAGTACACCTTCCACACCATCCACGGTCATTGGATGTGCACCCATCTTCTCATAGATGCTATAATGTTTTCCCTCATTGAACAAACTGATATCAATCGGATCAATTACCGGTTCGAACACGTACGGATCAAAATATGTCACTTCGTCACCATTGTCAAACCGGACGTTCAATTTATATTCAAATGGTTTCTTATCTTTTATAACCACAGAGAAAAAACCCGGCACACGCTCCGATACAAGCGTGTACTTCTTCTTCGTGGATACCTCAATGGCATTCACAACCTTTGCCCCCGGCAGATATGCATTGATATACAGATCATCGATACACTCATGCATACCAAGAATATGATGCGGGTTGTTATGAATACCCTGGACCAAAGCATCGACTTCCATCCAGTTTATAGCAAAAATTGCTTTTCTTTTGGACATGTCAAATGTGTCTCCTCTCTACAATTTATGAATGAAGATTCCACTTCTTAGCTTTGGTTCAAACCAGGTTGACTTCGGTGGCATCAACCGTTTTGCATCAGCAACCGCAAAAAGCTCCTCAATTGATGTCGGATACATCGAAAATGCAAGCTTCATATCACTGTTTGCACGTCGTTCCAACTCCGCAAGACCGCGGATTCCTCCGATAAAATCGATTCTTTTATCGGTTCTCGGATTTTCAATTCCAAGAATCGGTGCAAGGAGATGATCCTGTAAAATTGAAACATCAAGTCCATCCACCGGATCTTCAGATAGTATATGTGATTTTGCACGCAACTTATACCAGATACCATCCAGATACATGCCAAAGGCTGCCTTTTCTTCCGGCTGATATGCTTCCGTAACCGCTTCTACTTCGAAATCTGCCTTGACCGCATCTATAAATGCATCCGCAGTATACCCATTCAAATCATGTACAACACGATTGTATGGCAGGATTTTCAGCTGATCATGCGGAAACAGAACCGACAGGAAATAATTGTATTCTTCCTCTCCGGTATGGTTCGGATTTGCATTTCTGCGTTTGATTCCAACTTTGACCGCTGACGCTGCACGATGGTGTCCATCTGCAATGTAGATCTGTGACATCTCAGAAAATACATGCTCAATTGCCGCAATATCCGCTGCATCTGTTACCAGCCATACGCGATGTGTAATTCCATCCTCTGAGACAAAATCGTTCTCTGCAGGACGCGCCTTAATCTTCGTTACAATTGCATCAATCGCAGCCTGTGCCCGGTACGCAAGAAAGATCGGACCTGTCTGTGCATCACATGTATCCACATGTGTAATACGGTCAATCTCTTTATCTTCCCGTGTATTCTCATGCTTCATGATGACACCGGACTCATAATCCTCAATGGA